>VFQM010000058.1_pt1 | contig 141994 bp, 132 predicted proteins | sample 3512391 | NCBI WGS metagenome assembly VFQM01 (sample SAMN10412369, study PRJNA504923) | tailings metagenome | isolation source: Replicate 1 from Balatoc abandoned mine | place: Philippines
CAAACACCGCGCGGATCAACGCGTCGCCGAAATCACGGTTGTTGCGGGTGTCCAGATCGCAATGATCTGCTCTTCGTTGAACCTACTGCGCTTCATATAGTCCGACTCCTTGGGTCAGACTCTACCAGCAATCGGTCACATTTCAGGGGAGCACGTCAACGGTTGTTGCGGGTGTCCAGATGGCTCCGCATTTGCGCAATGGAATCATGACGGTCCCACTGGCTGAAAGGCGCGCACGATCGGACGAGCGCTCTGGGCCGCGTCCCATGGCGGTTTTCGGGATGCACATCGCGACTCGATACACGGGCGCAACACCGACGCGGTGGGCAATCCTTCGAATCCTTGGCCCGGATCGCACAGTGGCGCTCAGCAGCGGGTCGGCAAGTCTGACCTAGCCCTGCTGGTATCGCGGGTCAGCGCCCGGCGAAGCATAGCCTCGCCACCAGCTCCACGGCCGTGTAACGACATTCTCGTAGGTGGCCGCGAAACCCGCAAAGCGTGCTACGCGATTGCCGAAAAAGCGCCCCGTTGCATAACGGGTGAAGCAGGCCAGCCAAAGGCAGCACACGGTAAGCCAGGCGAGTGGCGGCGCAAAGTGCTTGTGGTAATAATGCGCAGCGCCCGTCGTCAGAAATTGGATGCGCTTCGGGGACGATGCCGCCCCGCTGCCGATATCATGCAATCCTCTGCTCGACGGGACCAAGCCGATCCGTCCGCCACGCGCCCTGATCCTGGTGCACAGGTCCATTTCTTCAGCGTAGAGGAAAAATGTTTCATCCATCCCTCCAAGGTCGCGCCATGCTTCGGAACGGACCATCATCATCCCGCCGCAGACCGCTTCGGTTTCGACAACACGGCTTGTCAGGTCGATCTTCCTCATCCTCTCGCTAAGGCCTATGGCTCCCTTCAGAAGCTCTGTGATCTTTGGGAGCGAGGGCAAGGATCGCATATCGAACGTGCCATCGGATCTCACGGCGAGCGACCCGAGTATTTCGTAATCGGGACAATCCCTGCTGACCGCGTACAGTTCGACAATGGCGTCCGGATCCAGTTCGACATCCGGGTTGAGCAGGAGCAGAAGTGGAGCGGTCGCATGGTTCGCCAGAAGGTTCATGCCTGCGGCGAACCCGACATTGCCTTGCGAAGGCACGATCACCGCTTCGGGAAATTGGTCGACGACAATCTCCTCGGATCCGTCGTCGCCATTGTTCACGAACAGCACTTCCACGCTTAGCCCTTTGGCTGCCCGCCGCAGATGGCGCATGCAGCCATCAAGGCAACTGCGGGAATTATATCCCACGATCAGGACGCTGATATCAGTCATGGTCGTGAATGCTCACGGCAAGCCGCACTTGGCCCGGGCTCTTCCCGGGATCTCGCGATGCCTCGAAACCGCAATGAAATCGTGGAATTGCGCCGCATTCTCACGCGTCACTTTGGTGAGGTCCGTCTTGGTCAAGCGCTTGTGCAAGCCGTAGACGTCATAGCCAAGTCTCTCCATGAGTTTGCCTATTTCCTGGTCCGGGCCGGATATCCGGCGGCTGTCTTCGTAAAGGATCGCTTTTGGACGGAGCCGTTCCAATTGATCGGCAGCAGCGTTCAACATCGTCCATTCATGACCCTCGATGTCGATCTTGATCACGTCAAGGCGATCGAGAGCAGACAATTGCTTGCCGCTGTCAAGAAGTTCGATTTCACGCAGGTTGCCGCCTTGCGTGGCAGCGTCCGCAAGTCGGCTGGAGCCCCGGTTGTCTTCATCGATGCTGAACATCGCCAAACGGTCGGCATCGGAAAGCCCTGCCTGTACGACCTTCCACCTGTCCGGGCTGAATTGAGAGAGGTTCTTGCGCAGAAGGTCGACGATAATCGGCTGGGGTTCGTAACAGATGATCGAGGTATCTTTGCATTTGTGGAGCAGAAGGCAAGACACGTATCCGATGTTCGCGCCAATATCCATCATCTGGTCACCATCTTCGACGAACAGTGCGAGCGCATCTGCGCCGGCTCGGTCAAAACTCCCCGAAAGAATCAGGTGGCGCCCGATCAAATCATTCGGCAGGCAATACATTTGAAAGCCATCTTTGACTTTGCACTGAGTTACATCGGTTCCAAGATTGATCGATCCCGCAAAATAATCGATAAAACGCCCAGACCCATTGGCCAATGGCCAATTTTTTGCAACCGTAGATATCACTGAGCTCAACATATTCGGTATCCCTTAAATTTGCATCTCTATAATTTGAAATGAAATAAAAAATTAAACAAATTTTGAAAAACGCAATAACGATGTTTTCTGCGCTAGAAATACCTGCCGTACCTTATATCCTCATTGGTGGCGGGATATCGCTATTTAATTCAAAAAATAATCTATTTAAATCAAGTCAGAAATATTAAAGATGGCTCATCCGTAAAATAATCAAAATGACGTAGGTCCCATTTCGGAATTCCTTTAGAAGTTAAATTGACGAAAACCGCTGCGTCATTCGCGACACGACTTCGGCGGGTGCTAACGGCGCCTATCTGGGCGCCGATGCGCGCAGCTTTCGGCCCGAAGACAATTGGGGAGACCTTGATCGTAGTCGGCCAAGCGAAAGCTCAAATCTCGGGAAATGAAATGCTCGGACAAAACCCCTGGCAAAGCACGGCAGCGTAGATCCTCGTAAGATTATCTTCCAAAAGCCGAGAAAATTTCAGTCCGCTTTTCTTCGCTCAAACCCAGATTCGATTGTACAACAACGCAGGCGTGGCGCGGCTCGAGGCCGTTCAAGAACGCCGCCATGCCGGCGCTATCGTCGAGATCGTAGTCCCATGAGCAGTGGCAGAAGCCTTGTTCGGTTGCGGCGATAAGGTCCTGGTGTGGCCCGGCGACCGCGTCACAATAAGTCCCGTAAAGGACGTATTCGGAAAAGCGGAAATTACCGCACAGGACCTGCGCCCAGTTTTTTCCGGTAGTTTCTTCGATACGTGCGATCATCCCACGCATCGCCTTGGGCGAAACCTGGATGGCGGGAATGATGTAGTCGTAGCCCGGGTAGCCTATCTCCGGCACGCCTAGGCATCGCTGCGCGATGCGGTTCCACAGATGGTGCTGCGGGCCGTCACCTCGGCCTGGCGCCCGGAAGAATTTCACCCTGCTGCCCTCAAAGACGTCGTCCTCAGTAAGCGCCCGGTGAAAAATTACGTCGCTGTCAACCACCACGACGGCATCTTCCTCCAATGTGGCGCTGAAGCCGATCTTGATCAACTGCTGGTAGATCCAGCCGCGCACTGGCATCAGTGGGAATCGCCACCAGATGCGACGCCCGGGCAGGTTGATCTCTTTGAACTGCGGGAGGATGGTCTTGCAGTCGATGACCTTGCGCCGGTCGCTCGCATAGTGCTCGAACATGGCGTAGTCGGAATGGTCGACAAGGGCGTAGTGCGTGACATCGGGCATGTGCCGATCGATGCTCGCGCAGAGCTTGGCGAAATTGTCCGAGTCCCCGACATAGGTTTTCGTAAAGAGGGCGAACGTGCGGCTCATTTTGTGCTCCGTATCTGCGAAACAGGCGAAGATCTGCGCATCCGGTTGCGGGGATGAGGTGGCGTTGGCATGAGAGGAGGCTGCGCAAAGGGTTGCTGCGGTACATAGTGAAGCTGCCATTGCGAGAGCGTTACGCCGGCGCCGGTGATCATCAGCATCCACGCCGCAACACCTTCCCACAGGTGCACGGTGAAGCCGCTGAAAATGAGGGCTACCAGGGAGGTTCCGATCGCGAAGGCGGTGTGACGGACGTGGGGAGGAGCGTGCCTGCAGCGCATTGCCAGAAGCGCAACCGTGCCCGCATGGGTCAGGAACGATGCGATTGCCATCGGGAGTCCCAAGATCATTGCAGATATCAGCCAATACGAGTCGACCGATGCACTAACCATCCAATCTGGGCGTTCCCAGTCGCGCAGTCCGATTCCGAAGAACGGATGGTTCGTGATCTCAGCGCCGGCATATTCCCAGATCAGCTGTCGGTAATAGCTGCTGCTCGAGTCGAGCAGGACGTAGCGGGTTAAAACCGAAAGCGGCCCGCTTTGGCTCGCCGCCGAGACCGCCAGATAAGCGAGGAATACATAAATTCCGGCAGTGAGGAAAACCGGAAACCTCGTGACGCGCTGAAACCAGTTCATCATGATGAACATCAAGCACAGTGCGAAAGCAATGATTGCCCCGGAACTGACGGAAAAAATGCAGCCAAGCGAAACGATCACTGCGATTATCTTGGTGGACATCCGACGCGGCAGATACCAAGCCAGAGGAAGGGTCGCAGCCAGGAAAACGCCGCCCAGAATGGGGTGAGGAAACGGTCCGGCGGCGCGAAACAATCCCAAGCGCGTTTCGTCCTTGACGCGCTCCATGGCTTGCCCAAGCAATTCGGAGAGAAATGGGCGGAGGATCAGGCGCCCCTGAAGCGATTCCACCGCCACCATTGCCGCTGCCGCTGCGAACCCGGGGAGGACTGCGATGAAGTATACGCGGAAATTCTCGGGGCTGCGCAAGGTTGCTCTGCCGACGAGATAGGCCAAAGCGAAATCGGCGCCCCGGGAACCCCCTGTGACAATCGCGGGGACGATCGCCTCCGTCATGAGCAACGCGATGATATGCCAGATGGCGGCAATGGCTGCGAAGAGATCGATCAGGGTCAATCTCTGGACATGCTTGAAAGCCTGTAATGTCGCGAAGGGCATGAGCGCAAAGAGGAACGCTCGGTAGGGAAAGAAGTCTGCTCCCGCGACCTCGAAAGTCAATTCGCGCGGCAGGAGGCACGCATAGGTCAACAAGATCGGAAGCCACACGTGGGTCGGGATCGCGGAGAGGAAGGACTGCGATTGCCGGGGCACGGGACGTGAAATGGCCTGACGCTGCGCGGGCGCCAAGAATTTCGCCATTCCCCCCTCTTGCCGAGCAATCGGACGCCTTGCATCGGACCGGCCTCCGACAAACGCGGCACCATGGCGTCGGTTCTGATTCATTTATCGCTCGATCCTGCATTGGCGAAGCGCGGAAGACACAGTGAAATCAACCAATCCTCCATGTTGTCCCAAGGCGTACCCGTAGTTGATGAACTCGTAGAAGTGTAACCACTTATGGCGCCAAGCAATAGGCGTCATAAGCGCATTGCCGATACAGCCGGTCAGGTGGCCCGCGCACTATCATCGCGGGCCCAGACCGACGCTTTGCCGCGTATCCGGTTCCAGCGGGCAATGACCCGCGATGCAAACTTGATCGCAAAGAAGACTGCCAGGTCGGAGGGAGCCGCACCGCTGCGCAGCGCTTTGGACAATCCCCCGCCCTGACTGGCATTGGCGAAATGCTGGCTGGGATAATTCTGCCCAACTTCGGCGTTGCCGCTCTGGCGGCGTGCCTCGATCCTGATCTGTTCCTGCACGGTGCGTGGGGGGCGGACAACCGAGAAGACCGGTTGCCCATAGCTATCCTCGGCGATGTAGCGCATCGCCTTCTCCGGGAACCGGGTGTGAATCCAGATATCGTCCCCGATGATGGGTGGGAATTGCCCAATTTTGGCAAGTGCTTCCTCGGATAGGCCATAGCAGCCTGCGCCACCTTTGCCGGCCTTGGCATAAGGCTGACGAAGCCATGCGCGATAGTAGGCCTTCATGAGGGCACTGCACCGCGAGAGGTCCATCTGGATGGCTGGAGCCGCAGTCATAACGCCCGGCTCACGCAAGGCAGTAGCAAGGGCCGCAAGTGAAGAATAGCTGCACTCGCAATCCGCATCGAGAATGATGCGCGGCGAACGCGTCGCCGCCTGGTTGGCTGCATTTATGGCGCCGGTCTTTGAACCCTTGGGCAGGTCGAGCACCGTGGCATCAGGCGCAACACTGCGCGCAATTGCGACGGTGCGATCGTGACAGCCATTCGCGGAAACGATCACTTCCAGACGGGCATCAGCAGGCGCCCCAGCATAGACTGCCCGCAGGCAGCGCTCGATGACGCTTTCTTCATTGTGCGCAGGGATGATTACACAGAATGGTGCCGCACTCATGCTTTGCTCCGAATTGGGAAAACGGATCCCTTCTTCATTCTGACCATCCAAGCAGATCTGGGAAGGCCATTGTCCCTTGCACTATCGGCCTCGTGTTGCCGAGCGGCGACAGCGGTGCCGGCTTCGGGAGTTCCGGCAACCGATACGCGAAGCGCTCCACTCCAAACCGCCTAGACCGGTAACACTCCGTATCGTTGCCCATGATCCGGCGTGCAGCTGGACATTCCATGGCACATCGTAACACAGGCGCAAGTCCGGTATCCGATGTTACGACGGTAAGTCATTACCGTATCGATAGTAGGTGTACTGGTATGAATAATCCCCGCCGGCTTCGAGTGCCCGATACTTGGTCAGAACGCTGCCGAGCAGATTGGCCCCGACCGCGCGCAGACGGTTGATCGACGTGCTGGCTTGCGCAAAGCTTGTCCGGTTTGCTTCAATGACAAGGACCGTGGCGTCTGCCACCCTGGCCGTTTCAGCTGCGTCGGCGAGGCCCAGCATCGGGGCGGAGTCTATGATGACCAGCGAGTATTCAGCGCGGCAAGCCTCGATGAGATCGGAAAATGCCTGGGAAGAGACCAGTTCAACCGGGTTGGGCGGAATCCCCGCAACCGGCAGGATCGCGAGTTTGTCCATGATCGTCTCGATTTTTGCATCATCGAAGCTCGCATGGCCGAGCAGGACTTCGACAAGGCCCGCCTGCGGCCGCTCCATATCGAGCAGATGGTGGATCGATGGCTTGCGCAAATCGGCATCGATCAGCAGCACTCTACGCCCGAGCCGCGCGAAAAGCTGCGCCAGGATGAGCGCGGTCGTGCTCTTGCCTTCGATGGCCTGGCTGCTGGTGAACTGCACCACCGCGCCGTGGCGCGGCACCGCGAAGTCAATGGTGGAGCGGATCGTCGCATAGGCTTCCATCAGCGTGCCGAACTGCTGGCCAGTTTCTTTCGCCAGGTCCTCGACGTTCACATATGGGGTCTGGCCGAGGAAGGTCAGGCCGAGGCGCTCCTCAATGTCCTCCCTGCGGCGGAACTGGTCAACGAACACCTCGCGCAGCATCGCAAGGCCGCCGGCAGCCGCAACGCCCAGAACCAGCGCTAGCAGCAGGTTGCGCGGCAGGCTCGGCGCGATCGGCGAAGCGGGCACCATCGCAGTATCGAGCGGCGTAATCGAACTCGACTGAAGGTTCGACGCGGCGTTGATCTGGTTGAAGCGATCGAGCAAATTCGTAAGCTGCGCCCGCAGGGCCTCTGCCTCGCGCTCGAGCCCGGTGTATTCGACCTTCTTGTCTTGCTCCACGAGCGCGTCGGAAGTCACCGAAGCCAGTTCGCGCTGCATCGCTTCCTCTTGCTGGCGCGCGACCACGAACTGCCCGCGGATCGACGCCTTCACGTCGGCCCCGGTGCGGTCAATCTGCTGGTCGATCAGCGACAGGCGTGAGCGGATGTCGACGATGGCGGGAAAATCGTCATTATAGCGCTGGCGCAGCACCGAAAGCTCGGCGCTGAGCTTGGCGCGCTCTGAGGTCAAATCCTGCACGACCGGACTGCCGAGGACTTCCGGGATCTGCGACGCGGGCAAGTTCGAGATCGCGCGCCACTTTTGCTCGGCGGCAATCCGGTTGGCACGCACCTCAGCGAAGGTCTCGTTCACGCTGGAGAGGTTGGCACCCACGATGGTGCTCGAAGAACCTTCCTCGCTGCTGCCCATTGTCTGCTGGGTGACGATCCCTGAATTGCGGGCATAGGCATTGGCCGAGAGTTCGGCATCGTTCAGCCTGGTGCGGACCTGCTCGATCTGCTTGAGCAGATAATCGCGGCCATAGGCGTTGGAATCGATACTGCGCCGCACATCGGTCTGGACGAAAGCCTTGGCGTATCCATTGGCGATCTCGGCTGCGAGCGTCGGTTCCTCGGAAGTGACGCTGATCGCGATGATCTGTGAATCGGTGGGCAGGCTCGCAGTGACGCTGGCCTGCAGGATTTGCGCGGCAAGCTTCACTTTGTCTTCTTCCCATTGCGCGTCGGTGCGGTCGGCGGGACGGCTGTCTTCGATGTCGACCCCGAGGAGATCATTGCGCTTGCCGAGGTTGAGCACACGGGCGACCTGTTCGGCAAGACTGCGGCTCTGCACAATCTCGATCTGGGTTTGCATGAACGCCTTGATCTCGCTTGGCGAGACGATCTGGGAGGAAGCGTCTCCTTCCACGATCTTGTTACCCCAGGGCGAAACACGGACCGTTGCGGTCGCCTGATAGGTCGGCGGGGTCAGCAGGGTGAACGCGATCCCGGCCATGAGAGCGAGCACCAGCACGCTGCCGATCAGCCAGCGCTGCCGGAACAGCGCGCCGCGGAGCCAGGCAACATCGAACTGCGGGCCCTTGGGCTGCTCGAATTGGTTGGCGGGAAGGTACTGGTCGCCCCAAACGCTGACGCCGGTGGGCTCCGCTGCCTCAATAAAGGTACGTTCGTTCATTCACTCAACATCCGTCTTGCGCGCACACTGGGCTGGCGCGAGGGAAGGGCGATTTTCAAGACGCATTTCGGATTACCCAGATGAGGCAAGCGGGCGGCCATTTACCGGAGTCCGGCCACCGCAAAGACACCAAAAGCAGGCAGCGCCTTGAGCAAATCTTCCCAGAATACCGAAAGCCCATCAGTGCCCATGACGATCCGGTCGCCTGGTTCGAGCACAGGATCAAGCATGGTGCCTTGCCGGACCTGGCGGTAGTCAAACTTGGCAATCATGATCCCCTGCGGGCTTTCGCGGAAAACCGCGACCTGCTCGACCTTGGCGACCCGCCTGGGGCCCGAAGCCAGCGCGATCGCAGTCGACAGCCGTGCGCCCGGCTGGAAGCTGTAGACGCCCGGCTTTTCGACGGCCCCTTCGACCGTCACCAGATGCGAGGCGAATTCAGTGACATTCACGCTGACCATCGGCGATTTCAGGCCGAGCGCAGCGAAGCGGCGCGTCAGATCTTCTTCAAACTGCTTGGCGGTCAAACCGACAGCCGGGATCGAGCCGAGCATCGGCAGCGAGACATTGCCCTCGACCCCGATCCGCAATGACGCCACCGACAGATCTGGCTCGCGGAAGACAGTGACCGAGATCAAGTCGGTCGGACGCAGCAGATAGACGTCGGGGAGGTTGTTGGAATAGCCTGCCTGCCCCAACTCGCTGACCGGTTGCGTGACCGCAGCACCGATATTCGGTTCAGGGGTCGACGCACAGCCCGGCAGCGCCGATGCGGCCGCAATCACCAGCGCCAATCCAGCCTTGTACTTGCGTTCCGTCACCAATCCCTCCTTTGCAGGCCAAATTCGCTTAGACGCTTGGTTTCCGCAGTGCAACATCATTGCGGTCACCTGACGGGGTGATCACCCCCGTTTGGCAGCCGCGCGTTCCCCTCTGTCCCGACTTGATGCAACCTTGCGCGGGATGTAACAGCCGGGCCGATTGGAACGACCCTCGCCTGAATTAGGAGCTTGGTCAGGTGACCACCGCAGCCCCCTCGATCCTGAGCTTGATGGCAGCCGGACTTTACACGGTGATCGTCCCGCTTTGCCTGTATGCCGCGATGGTCGCAAGGCGGTCTTCGCAGCCGCAAGTGCAATTCTGGATCTGGGGGTTGATCGGTCTGAGCTTCGGGGCTTTCGCGCTGATGCGTATTGTCGGGGCTGAGGATTGGCTTCGCATGATGTTGCGTAGCCAACTTTCGAACGAAGGCATTTACGAAACGCGGCGTTCCTTCCAGCGCCCTCTGGTCGTTGTCATGATGTTCATGTTCACCGCGCTGATGCTGTGGGGCCTTGCATGGCACTATCGCGCAGCCGTGAATGGCAGGCGGAACACGGCGCTTTTCATCGCCCTGGTCGCAGTGGCAACGATGCTGTTCGTGATGGGGCTCCGGATCATCTCGCTCCACCAGGTCGACTGGGTGCTCTATGGCCCTGCCAAGCTCAACTGGTTCCTCGATATCGGCGCCAGCCTGACGGTGGCAGCAGCGGCCGTCTATTATGTTCGATTGGTTTGGCGACGTATCTGAACCGCCACGTCAGCGCAGCGATCCAATGATCTGAGCGATCTGACGGCTGGCGGTGCCATCACCGTAGGGATTATGCGCCGCTGCAACCCGGCGATAGGCCACCGGATCATCGAGCAGCCGGCTCGTTTCGGCAAGGATCGCCGCGGCGTTTGGGCCAACCAGCTTTGCGGTTCCGGCGGCGACGCCTTCGGGCCGCTCGGTGGTGTCGCGCATCACTAGAACTGGTTTGCCGAGGCTCGGCGCCTCCTCTTGAATTCCGCCGGAATCGGTGAGCACGATGTCGCTCGCCGCCATCATCGCCACCCAGTCGAGGTAGTCGAGCGGGTCGATCAGGGCGATGTTGCCGTGGCCCGCAAGCACCGGACGCATCACTTCGCCGACATTGGGATTGGGATGGAGCGGGTAGATGATGGCGACATCATCGCGCGCCGCAAGCGCACGCAATCCCTGCGCAATCTCCCGCATTCCCGCACCGAAGTTCTCGCGCCGATGGGCAGTTACAGCGATGATCCGCTTGCCTGCAAAGCGCTCCCTGAGCGGCGCGATTGCAGGGGCGAGTGACGGGTCGGCGGCGATCCTCGCCTGCGCAAACATCAGCGCCTCGATCGCCGTGTTGCCCGTCACGTGGATTGCGCTTTCCGGAACATTTTCAGCGCGCAAGGCATCGGCTGCCGTCGTGGTCGGAGCAAAATGCAGGTCTGCCACAACGCCGGTGACCTTGCGGTTCACCTCCTCGGGCCAGGGCGAATAGATGTCGCCGCTGCGCAAGCCGGCTTCGACATGGCCAACCGGAATCCGCCGGAAATAGCAGGCGAGGGTCGCCATCATGGTGGTCAAGGTGTCGCCGTGGACCAGCACCCGATCGGGCTGCAACCTGTCCAAAGCCTCGCCAAAGCGCGTCAGAATGCGCGCCGAAAGGGCGTCCAGCGACTGGCTGGGTTGCATCAGGTCGAGGTCCAGATCGGGTGTCAGCGCGGCCAGAGCCAGCACGGAATCGAGCAATTCGCGGTGCTGCGCGGTCACCACCACCTTGACATCGAACCGCCCAGTCTCGCGCAGTGCTGCCACCACCGGGAACATCTTGATCGCTTCGGGCCTGGTGCCGAAGGCCACCATGATGCGCGGCTTGCCGCCCGCGGACGTCATCGCCGCAGCATGCCGCGCGTGTCGAACACGAGCTTGCCCGCCAGATCGGCGGACGACAGATGCTTGAAGGCGGTGTGATCGACCAGCACCACCACAATCTCTGCCTGCCGCAGTGCGGCGTCAAGCGTCATGAGCCGCGCGCCCGTGCCGTCGAAAGCCTTGGGCAATTCGTCGGTGAACGGCTCGACCACCAGAATGCGGTCCCCGTGGGTGTGGGCCAGCGCCTCGGCGATCTCGAGCGCGGGACTTTCGCGGAAGTCGTCGATGTCGGGCTTGAAGGCGAGGCCGAGCAGCGCAACCTTGCCCTCTGGCGCAGCATCGAGCAGCGCGTGGACCTTGGCCTCTGTGTGAACCGCCTTTTGGTCGTTCACTTCACGCGCGGTGCGCACCAGACGGGCGGCCGAAGGCGCGCCCGCGACCAGAAACCACGGGTCGACCGCGATGCAATGCCCGCCCACGCCCGGACCCGGCTGGAGGATGTTGACGCGCGGGTGGCGGTTGGCGAGGCGGATCACCTCCCACACATCGACCCCGATCACATCGGTGATCATCGACAGCTCGTTGGCAAAGGCGATGTTGACGTCGCGGAACGAGTTTTCGACCAGCTTGACCGTCTCGGCGGCGCGCGCGGTGGTGTAAAGGCAGTCGCCTTTGACGAACGAGGTGTAGAGCACAGCCGCGCGTTCCGCACAGGCGGGGGTGACGCCGCCGATCACGCGGTCATTGTGGACGAGTTCGTTGACGATCCGGCCCGGCAGGACGCGTTCGGGGCAATAGGCAAGGGCGATGTCGGCCTCGTCGTCGCTGCCGTCTTTCGGCACGACCAGATCGGGGCGCAGTTCGCTGATGATTGCGGCCACCCGTTCGGTGGTGCCGACCGGCGACGTACTCTCGACGATCACGCAGGCACCCGGCAAAATCTTGGGCGCAATTGCGCGGGCGGCTGCTTCGACATAGGTGATGTCGGGCGCATTGTCCGGCCCGAGAGGTGTGGGTACCGCGATCATGTAGAAGCTGGCGGTGGGCACGTCTGTCGAGGCGACCAGTGTCTGCGCGGTGATGGCGTCGTGGACCAATTTGTCGAGATCGCGTTCCTCGATATGGGCCCGCCCCGCATTGACCGTGTCGACCACCTTCTGCGAAACATCCACTCCGCATACGCTCCAACCATAGGAAGCGAGCAGGGCTGCGGTCGGCAGGCCGATATAGCCCAGCCCGACCACCACAACCTGATGATCGGGCACCGCGTAGCCGAGAGTCTTGCGACCAAGCGCCTCGGTGGCATCGAAAGGAGCGTTCATGCAGTCATAGTCCCGGTTTTCACACCGGCTTATTTCCGCAAAGCCCTTAAGATCGCGTTAGCCATGCCGAAAATGAAATTATGTTGAAGCCCGTCCCTGCGACGCAGCGACGCGACCTAGGGCTTTCGCCAGTTCATGGCGATCAGAATGACCCTTGGCCCTTTCACGAGATAGCGTCGCCAGAGGCGACGTGGCTCGCTGAGCAGGCGAAACGCCCACTCCAAACGCAGAAACTGAAGCCATCTTGGCGCACGCGCCTTGCGCCCGAGCAGGAATTCGACCGATGCGCCGATGCAGAGGGCTACGCCGACTGTGCCGCCTAAGTTGGCGCAACGATGTGCAATAATCTCGCTTCGCGGCGCGCCGATTGCAAAAAGTATGTAATTGAACGTGTTCGATTTTACAAACTCTTCGATGGCGGCGATGGCCGGTTCATTCGCAAGCACCCCCATGGGCGGAATATGCTGCATCACGTGGACCGCAGGAAAGCGCGCGTTCAACTCTCCCAGCATGGCCTCGTCGCCACCGATCAAGGCGACTTTGCGACCGTCGAAGTACCCCTTTTCGAACAGCAATGCGGTAAGGTCGCTGCCGGTGATCACCTGAAGCCTGACCCCCCGGAACAGCGCCAAGGTCTGCAATACGCGGCTATCGCAGGTGCGAAGGGTTGCTGCTGCTTGGGCGCGGCAAAACTGCTGCCGAATGTCCGCATCCAGAGCACCGTTCATCATCACGACATGATCGACATTGGGCGTCGTAACAAAGGAAAAGCTATTCGCCCGGGACAAGCGGTCGAGCTCAGCAACAATCTGCTGATAGCTTCCATTAACAAACTCAACACCGAGAAAATTGGTGGTGGGCAATCTGTCGGCCATGGCTTTCATTGTCTCTTTTTGAGCAGACATCCTGTTTCTCCACGGCGACAAATTGGCTATTCAGGAGCGAGTAAGCTCACAACCAACATTTTTTTGGAAATGCAAAAATTTCATTTCAATTGAAAAAGATTCAAGCCCAGGATTGGCGGGATATCCAATTATAAAATTTCATGTGCTGACGGTGTCCCCAGTAAAGATGGATGAAATCCATCGTAGCCGGCGTCAGGCTTGAAAATGCGCCTGACATATTGTTTTTGCTGGTAGATGGTCGCCACAGCGCCTAGCATTTTGCGGTTTGTCCGTGTTGATGCTTAGATGGCCTGGCTGGGCGAATCGGGCGCCGCCGCTTGGCAAGGCCTTTGTCCTGCCGGTTTGAACAGGGCATGCTTCGGTCACGACCCGCCAACCACACGAATATGACCCTTGCACGGTTTGCCAACAGCGTCGGCATGGAGTTTTGTCTGGTGGCACGCATCGGCGGTTACTCGGCCAGGGCCTGTCGATAGGCGGTCAGCAATGGCGCAATCTGGTGCTGCCAGTTGAGTTCGTTCACCACCCGCTCGCGGCCATAGGCACCCATCCGCTCGCGCGCGGCCGGATCATCGACCAGCGCGGCAATCTTTTCGGCCATGTCGACGGGGTCATTCGCCTTGGCATAGAGCGAAGCGTCCTGCGCCGAAAAGCGCCCTTCGGTGACGTCAAACTGCACCATCGGTTTGCCGAGGCTCATGTACTCCATGATCTTGTTCATGGTCGACTTGTCGTTCATCGCATTGACCCGGTCGGGGTTGACGCCAAGATCCATGGTCGAGAGCACTTCGAACAGATCGGCATCGGGCGCACGGCCTGTGAAGGTGATAAAGTCGGCAAGGCCGCGGCTGGCGGTGAGCGCCTTCAGCTCTGCCAGCGCCGGACCGCCGCCAACCAGCACGAATTGGATATCCTCGCGGCCCATGTTGCGCACCAGATGATCGACCGCATCGATCAGCAGGTCGATTCCTTCCTGTTCGCCCATCACCCCGACATAGCCGACCATGTGCGCGCGGCCGTTCTTCCAGCTTTCCACCGGCGGCACGCGCTTGAGCTTCGACAGGTCCGGGCCGGAGCGGACAACATGGACACGCTCTTGCGCCATGCCGCCGCGATCGATGGCGATCTTGCGATAGGAATGGTTGGTCGCGATCGAGACATCGGCGGCCATGAAGGTCAGCTTTTCGAACAGCACCATCAGCAGCCAGAAGAACCCGCGCTTGCCAAACTTTGCCTCGTAAAGCTCGGGGTTGATGTCGTGGTGATCGAAGATGTAGCGCACGCCGAAGAGCTTGAATGGCAGCGCGACGAGGAAGATGAGGTCAGGCGGGTTGCAGCCCTGAATCATGTCGATCCGGCGCTTCATGTGGATCTTCCACGCCAGCACCGTTTCCCAGAACAGCGCCGCGCCATATTCGGCAAGAAAGCCGATTGCGCCCTTGGCTTCCAGCGGCAGCGGGTGGCGGTGGATTTCGATGCCCTCGATCACCTCGAAGCGGCTTTCGTAACCCTTGCCGGTGGGGCAGACGATCGAGACATGGGCGCCCGCCGCCTTCAGCGTGCGCGCTTCCTGCCATACCCGCCTATCGAAGGGCAGGGGCAGGTTTTCGACCACGATCAGCACATGGCGGCCCTTGAGCGGCTCGCCTTCGATGACCGCGGGAATGCCTTCTTCGGCGGTCAGGGTGACGGGGGCGTTCATCATCAGGCGATCGCACTGGTGTCGACCACCTTGGCCTTGTCGACCGCAAGGCTATCGATCAGGCGGTTGGTGGCGATGATGCGCGCATAGTCGCGGCTTTCGGCGGTGGCCTTGTCGACCATCAGCCCGTCGATGCGCGGCAGCACCGAATAGGCATAGCCGAGGTTCTGGCCGACCAGATTGTCGGGCGCGACCTTGGGATCGTAGATGTCGAGATCATAGCCCGCTTCGAGCAGTTTTTGCGCCATGTCGACCGCCGGGCTTTCGCGCAGGTCATCGGTCTCCAGCTTAAAGGCGAGGCCGACCAGCAGCACCTTGGCGCCCGGCTCGATGCCGGCGGTGGCGTGCAGGAACTGGTGGTGCTTGTGGGCCTCGTTCGAGCGGATCAGCGAGTCCACAAGGTGCGTGGCAGAGCCCGTGTCGGCGGCGATGTATTGCAGCGCGCGCACATCCTTGGGCAGGCACGATCCGCCGAAGGCACCGCCCGGGCGGGTGTAATAGGCGGAAAGGTTCAGCTTGGTGTCGCTCTTGAAGATCGCGTGGACTTCTTTCGCGGAAATGCCGAGGTTCTGGCACACGCGCCCGATTTCGTTGGCGAAGGCGACCTTGACTGCGTGCCACGAATTGTCGACGAACTTGGTGATCTCCGCCTCGCGCAGGCCGACTTCGAACACCGGTGCGTCGATGCCTTCGTTAAGCTTCGCCATGTTGGCCGACGGCTTGCCGCCCAGCGTGCCGATGACGATCTTGGGGGGATTGAAGAAATCCTCGATGGCGCTCGCTTCGCGCAGGAATTCGGGGTTGTAGACGAGTTCGACTGCGCTCGAAGCGGCCTCGCCCAGATGGCTCTGGATGATCGGCCAGATGATGTTCTCGCAAGAACCGGGCCGCATGGTGGACCGGTAGGCGAGGGTCAGGGGAGTCTTGCGATCGGGCTTCAGCGCGGCGGCGATGGCGCGGGTGACCTGCGCGATGAAGCTCATGTTGTGCGCGCCATCGACGCCGCTGGGAGTGCCGACGCAGACGATCGCGATATCGGTATCGTCAAGCTCGTTGGTCAGGCGGGTGACGGCCTTGATCCGGCCATCGGCATGGGCAGCGGCGATCAGATCGTCGAGCCCGGGTTCATAGACCGGCGCACGCCCCTCGTTGAGCGCGGCGACCTTGGCCTCGCTGACATCGACGCCGATGATGGTGTGGCCCTGGCTGGCGATGCACCCGGCAGCGGTCGAGCCGACGTAACCCAGCCCGAAGATTGCAACTTTCACGAATATTCCCCCAAGGTGCGACCCTCAAGACACCGGCGGGCGGTAGCAAGGGGTTCTACGTGTTGCAATGCACAACGGTCGGGATGTCTGGCATTGGCACGACAGCCTGAGGCAAGCGGTCGTCAGGCGGTGAGGCGGGCGACTTCGGCCAGCACCTGTGCGGCCCATTCCGGGCGGCAGATCAGCAGGTCGGGCATATAGGTGTCTGCGCGGTTGTAGACCAGCGGGCTGCCATCGATGCGCGAACAGTGGAGGCCATACGCCAGTGCCACCGCGACCGGCGCGCAGCTGTCCCATTCGTGCTGGCCGCCGGAATGGAGATAGACCTCTGCCTCGCCGCGCACCACCGCCATGGCCTTGGCTCCGGCGCTGCCCATCGGCACCACCGTCCCGCCGAGCGCGGCGGCCACCGCTTCTGCCTCTTGCGGAGGACGGGTGCGGCTGACCACGAAGCGCGGACGCTCGCCTATTGGCAGAAGCGCTTGCGGCTGGTCGGAACGCAGCACGACCTCACCGGGCAGGCCCGGCAGGGCAACGGCACCTGTCACCGCCACACCGTCCACCGCCAGTGCAACGTGCACCGCCCAGTCGGCGCGGCCTTCGGAATATTCGCGGGTGCCATCGACCGGATCGATAATCCACACGCGGGACCTGGCAAGCCGCGCCGGGTTGTCCTTTTCCTCTTCGGACAACAGCCCGTCATCGGGCCGCGCAGCGCGGATTGCATCGCACAGGTAGCGGTTGGCCGCCGCATCCCCCGCCACGCCCAGCGCCTTGCCCGCAAGGCCCGCGCCCTCGCGCACATCGATCAGCAGCCGCCCCGCCTCGGCAGCGAGGTGCGCGGCCAGCGCGGCATCATCCAGTTCGGCAAGGTTCATTTGAGCGGCAGGATCCTGTCGATGATGTAACGTGCCGCCTGCTCGGGGGTCATGTCCACCGTGTTGACGCGGATTTCCGGATGTTCGGGCGGCTCATAGGGGCTGTCGATCCCGGTGAAGTTCTTGAGCTGGCCGGAACGCGCCTTCTTGTAGAGCCCCTTCACATCGCGTGCCTCGGCAACCTCCAGCGGGGTGTCGACGAAGATTTCGATGAACTCGCCTTCCGGCAACATCTTGCGCACCATCTCGCGTTCGGCCCGGAAGGGGCTGATGAAGGCGGTCAGCACGATCAGCCCGGCATCTGTCATCAGCTTGGCCACTTCGCCCACACGGCGGATGTTCTCGATCCGGTCGGCCTCGGTAAAGCCGAGATCGCGGTTGAGGCCGTGGCGGACATTGTCGCCATCGAGCAGGAAGGTGTGGCGGTTCATCAGGAACAGCTGCTTTTCGACCTCGTTGGCGATGGTCGATTTGCCGCTGCCCGAAAGTCCGGTGAACCACAGCACGCAGGGGCGCTGGTTCTTCATGCCTGCATGATCGTCGCGGGTGATTGCGGTGGGCTGCCAGTGGACGTTCTCTGCCCGTCGCAAGGAGAATTCGATCATCCCCGCCGCAACGGTCGCATTGGTGAACTTGTCGATCAGGATGAACCCGCCAAGCGGGCGGCTTGCGGCGTAAGGTTCAAAGGCGATCGGGCGGTCTGTGGCGAATTCGGCCACGCCGATGGCGTTAAGACCCAGCGTCTTGGCCGCGAGATGTTCGAGGCTGCCCACATCGATTTCGTATTTGGGCGGCTGGACGGTGGCCGTGACCATCTGCGTACCGAGCTTGAGCCAGTAACCGCGTCCGGGTTTCAGCGCCTCTTCGTCCATCCACACGAAGGTCGCGCAGAACTGGTCCGATGCCTGCGGCGGATCGTCCGCGGCTGCAATCAGATCGCCGCGCGAGCAATCGACTTCATCGGCAAGGGTGAGGGTGACCGATTGGCCTGCGACCGCCTCGTCAAGATCGCCATCGAAGGTGGTGATCGTCTTGATGGTCGAGGTCTTGCCCGAAGGCACGATCCGCACGGCATCGCCCGGGCGGATCGTGCCGCTGGCAATCTGTCCCGCAAAGCCGCGGAAGTCGAGATTGGGGCGGTTGACCCATTGCACGGGCATGCGGAACGGCTGGCCCTGTGCTGCCGTGGCATCGACTTCGACCGTTTCGAGATGCTCGATTAGCGCAGGGCCGGAATACCACGGCGTATTGGCGGAAAGCGCGGTGATGTTGTCGCCCTTGAAGCCCGAGATCGGGATCGCAGTGAACTGCTCGATCCCGATGCTTGTGGCAAAGGCGCGGTAATCGGCCACAATCGTATCAAAGGTGGCCTGATCATAGTCCACCAGATCCATCTTGTTCACCGCCAGCACCACGTGGCGGATGCCAAGCAGGTGGACGAGGTATGAGTGCCGCTGCGTCTGCTGGAGCACGCCCTTCCTCGCATCGATCAGGATTACGGCCAGATCAGCGGTCGAAGCGCCGGTCACCATGTTGCGGGTATATTGTTCATGCCCCGGCGTATCGGCGACGATGAACTTGCGCTTCTCGGTCGTGAAAAACCGATAGGCAACGTCGATTGTGATCCCTTGCTCACGCTCGGCGGCAAGGCCATCGACCAGCAGGGCGAAGTCGATCTCCTGCCCTTGCGTGCCGTGCTTGATGCTGTCGCTTTCCAGCGCGGCGAGCTGGTCCTCGAAGATCATCCGGGAATCGTAGAGCAGCCGCCCGATCAGCGTGGACTTGCCATCGTCCACGCTGCCGCAGGTGATGAAGCGCAGCAGGCTCTTGTGCTGATGGGCGTCGAGATAGGCGTCGATATCCTCGGCGATGAGCGCGTCGGTCTGGAAGGAGGAGGGCGTGTTCATCAGAAATAACCTTCCGCCTTCTTGTCTTCCATGCTCGCCGACTGCCCTTTGTCGATGGCGCGGCCCTGCCGTTCCGATCCGGTGGCGAGCAGCATTTCCTGGATGATGTCGTTCATTTCCGTCGCGCTGCTTATCGTCGCGCCGGTGAGCGGATAGCAGCCCAGCGTGCGGAACCGGACCGAGCGGGTCACGGGTTCCTCACCGGGGTCAAGCCGGAAGCGGTCGTCGTCCACCACCAGCAGCATCCCGTCACGCTCCACCGTCGGGCGGGGCTCGCTGAAGTACAGCGGCACAATGTCGATCTTTTCGAGAGCGATGTATTGCCAGATGTCCAGTTCGGTCCAGTTGCTGATCGGGAAGACGCGGATGCTTTCTCCCTTGGCCTTCTTGGCGTTGTAAAGGTTCCAGAGTTCGGGGCGCTGGTTCTTCGGGTCCCAGCGGTGCGCGGCGTTGCGGAAGCTGAAAATGCGTTCTTTCGCGCGCGCCTTTTCCTCGTCGCGCCGCCCGCCGCCGAAGGCCGCATCGAAGCCGTGGGCGCTCAAGGCGCGCTTGAGCGGATCGGTGAGCTGCGCCTGGCTGTAAAGCGCGCTGCCGGTGTCGAAGGGGTTGATGCCCTGCGCCTCGGCGTCGTCATTCTGGGCGATGATCAGCTTCAGCCCATATTCGCGCACGGTCTTGTCGCGGTGGGCGAGAAGGTCGGCAAAGTCCCACCCGCTCGCCACGTGCAGCATCGGGAAGGGCGGGGGCGCGGGGTAGAAGGCCTTGCGCGCCAGATGCAGCATCACCGACGAATCCTTGCCCACCGAATAGAGCATCACCGGGTTCTCGGCCTCGGCCACAACCTCGCGGAAGATATGGATGCTTTCGGCTTCGAGCCGTTCGAGATGGGTCAGACTGCGCATGGTGGTGCAGTTAGACGCTGAAATCGCCCTCACAAGCAAGTTTGCCTTTTGCCCCACCAAGGCAAGGCTTGGTCCTGACAATGTCGGCACTTGCTCTTGGCTTGGGGGCTTGCGTAAGGCTGGCGCGCAAAGGGAGAGACCAATGAGCCAATCGTCCGGGCCGCTTGCGGGCCTTCGTGTTCTGGAATTTGCAGGGATCGGGCCGGGGCCGCATGTCGCGATGCTGCTCGCCGATCTGGGCGCCGAAGTGGTGCGGATCGACCGGCCCGGCGCGCGTGTCAGCAACCCGGTGGTGGAGCGTGCACGGCACCGGCTGGCGATTGATTTGAAGAGCGAGGATGGCCGTGCGCAAGTGCTGGCCGCCGCTGCCCATGCTGATGTGCTGATCGAAGGCTTCCGCCCCGGCGTGATGGAGCGGCTGGGGCTGGGGCCTGACACGCTGCTCGAAGCGAACCCGCGGCTTGTCTATGCGCGCATGACCGGCTGGGGCCAGGAAGGCCCCCTGGCGCAGGCCGCCGGGCACGACATCAACTACATCGCCATCACCGGCGCGCTCGCCGCCGTTGGCAAGCCGGGCGAGCCGGCCACGCCGCCGCAGAACCTCGTCGGCGATTTCGGCGGCGGGTCGATGTATTGCGCCTTCGGGATCATGGCCGCGCTCTACGAACGCGAACGCAGCGGCAAGGGGCAGGTCGTTGATGCCGCGATCGTTGACGGGGCGACCAGCCTGATGAGCTTCTTCTTCGGCGTGCGTCAGGTGCCGCACCTTTCCACCGAACGGGGCAAGGGAATGCTCGGCGGGGCGGCGCATTTCTACCGCTGCTTCACTTGCGCCGACGGCAAGGAGATCAGCCTCGGTTCCATCGAGCCGCAATTCTATGCCGAAATGCTCCAGCGCAGCGGGGCTCCCGAAGAGCTGGCGCAGGGGCAGATGATCCCGGCCAACTGGGACGATTATGCCGAGAAGCTGGCAGCCCTGTTCGCCACCAGGACACAGGCCGAATGGTGCGAACTGCTTGAAGGCACGGACGCCTGCTTTGCCCCCGTGCTTGGCATAGAGGAAGCGCGCACCCATCCGCACATGCAGGCGCGCGGTGCCTATGTGGTGCATGACGGGATGTGGCACACGGCCCCCGCGCCGCGCTTCAGCCGCACGCCGGGCGCGGTCCGATCGAGTGCTGACGACGGCGCCGATGTCGTCGCCCGCTGGGGGGGCGCCTGATGGCGGGCAAGTTCTTCGACGAGTGGGTGGTGGGCGAGCGGATCGAACACCCGATCCGCCGCACCGTGACCGAGACGGACAATCTGCTGTTCTCGACCATGACCCACAACCCGCAGCCGCTCCACATTGATGTGGAGGCCGCAAAGGCGAGCGGGTTCGGGCAAATCCTTGTGAATTCCACCTTCACTTTCAGTCTGCTGGTCGGGCTGTCGGTGGGCGAGACGACGCTCGGCACGCTGGTCGCCAACCTCGGCTTCGACAAGGTGGTCACGCCCAAGCCGGTGTTTATCGGCGATACGCTGCGCGCTTCTTCCGAGGTCAAGGAACTGCGCGAGAGCAAATCGCGCCCCGATGCAGGGATCGTCACCTGGGTGCACGAGATGACGAACCAGCGGGGCGAAGTGGTGTGCCGGTGTGAGCGATCCGCGCTGATCCAGCGGCGCCGCTGACCGATTGCCCCGATCAGTCGGCGGCGTTCACCTCGCCGCCCAGCGCCTGCCACAGCACGATCCGCGCCCGCGCAGCGCGCCCGAGGGCAGCCGCTGCGTTCTCGCCGCTGGAATCCGCTGCACGGCGGGCTTCGAGCACTTCGAGAAAACTGGCAAGGCCAGCGCGATAGCGGGTTTCGGCGATCTGGGCGGCGCGGGTCAACTGGTCGGCCTGCGCCACGGCTAGCGCGGCTTCGGCATCCGCGGCGGTGACGACGCCATAGGCGCCTTCCGCATCGCCCAGCGCCTGATAGACCGCCCCGCGATAGGCGGCAAAAGCGGCGCGCTTGTCAGCGGCGGCCGCATCGATCTGCGCGCCCACCCGCCCGAAATCGAGCAGCGGTCCGGCAATTGCGCCGGTCAGCGATCCGACCACGGAATCGTCGAACAGCGCGCCGGGGTCAAAGGCCAGCAACCCGATCACGCCCGACAGGGTGATGCGCGGAAAGCGCGCGCGGGCAGCGGCAGCGAGATCCGCGTCACTGGCGGCAAGGTTCGCGGCAGCGGCGGCGACATCGGGCCGGTTGGCGAGCAGGTCCGATGGCAGCGCGGCGGGCGCGGGCGCCGGGGTGAGCGCAGGGGCCGGTGCAGCAAGTGCGGCGCGCACTGTCGCGGCATCCTGCCCGGTCAGCGTCACCAGCCGCCCGGTCAGCCTTGCACGCTCACTGTCCAGCGCGGCGAGGCGCGTGGCGGATGCACTCGCGGTCGCCTCGGCACGGACCCGGTCGAAGCCGGGGGCGATCCCGGCATCCTCGCGCACCTTGGCAAGGCCCGCCAGTTGGCGTGAGGCAGCAGCATCGGATCGGATCGCGGCAGCGCGGGCATCGAGCACCCGCCAGTCTGTGACACTGGCGGCGATCTCGGCAAGCAGCGCCAGCCGCACGCCCTGCGCCTGCGCGCTGGCGGCATCGATCCGGGCGAGCGCGGCGCGTTCCTGCGCTTTCAGCCGTCCGAACAGGTCGATATCCCAGCTGGCGTTGATATTCGCGCCGTAGGAGGTCTGCTCGCGCGGGATGAAGCCCTGCTGCCCTGCTGCTCCGAATTGTGCCGGGTTGATGCGGTTGCGGCGGGTGCTGGCGTCGGCGGTGATATCGGGCAGGCGCGCGGCTCCGGCGCCGCGTGCGCCGGCCCGTGCGGTGTCGATCCGGGCGAGCGCCTCGGCAAGGCTCGGGCCGTCGGCCAGCGCCGCCTGCGAGAGCGCGGCATAGGCAGGATCATCCTGCGGCATAAGTGCTGCAAGCGCAGCGCCGGTGCTGGCCTCAGGCGTGTAAAAGAACGCGGAAGGAAGCTCCGGCGTCGGTGTGACCACCTCGGGCACGGTTGCGCAGGCGGCCAATGCCAGCGGGAGCAGCGCGGCCCCGGTCAGCTTCAGGCGGCGCATCGCCTCAGCCCTCCGTCTTGGCGGGGGCACCCGCCTTGGCCGGAATGAAAGCGTCGATCTGCTGGCCGACGCGGAAGGCATCGGACGGGGGCAGGGCATAGATCAGCTGCAACACACGCACATCGACCCGCTCAGCCGCGGAGTTGGTCAGCGAACGCTTGGGCACGACCTGCGGTTCGGCGCGAACGAAGGTCGCCTTCACGTGCATCTCGGCTGCTCCGCGCGGGCTGATGACCGCCGGTTCGCCCAGCGCCACCCGGCTCACTTCGTTCTCGTCTATGTCGACGCGCACGTGCAGGGGGTTGGTTTCGCCCATCTGGATGAAGGGCTGGCTGCTGCCGCCCTGCGTGGCGACGAATTCGCCGGCGCGGATGTTGACGGCAAGGATCTCTCCGGAAATCGGCGCGCGGATTACGAGGCGTTCGATTTCGGTGCGCGCGGCTGCGGCGGCAGACTGTGCCGATGCAAGGCGGGCGCGGGCCACCGACAAGCGGCTGGTCGCGGCGGCTTCCTCGCCCTCGGCACGGATGACCTCGGCGCGGCTGACGGCGGCAGGATCGGCCAGCCCGCGATACAGGGCGAGCTGCTGGCGTGCGGTCTTTTGCGCGGCGGCGGCTTCGGCAATCGCGGCGCGGGCTTCGCCAATGGCGGCATTGGCCTGATCGAGCTGCGCGCGGGCGGCGCGGGCATCGACGAGGAACAGCACATCACCCTTCGCCACGCGGTCGCCGGGGCGCACGCGCACTTCGGTGACCAGACCCGACAGGGCAGAGCCGATATCGATGATCTCACTCGCCGGCTCGACCAGCCCGGCACCGGCCACGCGCGGAGCATCGGCGAGGTCGCCGACGGCCTTGGGCGGCTGTTCGGCAGGCTCGGCGGTCGAACGGTCGGGCAGGCCGACGAGGATCAGCCACACGGCAACGGCGATCCCGATCAGCGCGGCGGCCGGCAGAATCTGGCGGGCAAAGCTCACATTACGCAGCATGGTATCCTCGCAGGGAAGCGGAAGGGAGAGGGAGGGCAGGCAAGGTCAATGGCCATCGGGCATCTCCTTGCCGTCATGGGTGACGCGCCCGTCTTCCAGAACGATGATCCGGTCGGCGAGATCGAAGATGCGGTTGTCGTGGGTGACGATGATGCAGGCCCGGTCGGGGGCCACGGCGACTTCGCGCAGCAGGTCCATAACCCGGCGGCCTGACGAGGCATCGAGCGCCGCGGTTGGCTCGTCGCAGACGACAAGGCGCGGTTCGTGCACCAGCGCCCGGGCGATGGCGACGCGCTGCTGCTGCCCGCCCGAAAGCTGACGCGGCAGCTTGTCGGCCTGGTTGCCGATATTGAGCTTGTCGAGCAGCACCTTGGCCCGCTCGCGCGCTTCCTCGCGCGGGACGCCTTGCGCGATCAGCGGCACGGCAGCGTTGGAGGCGACATCGATCGAAGGGATCAGGTTATACTGCTGGAAGATGAAGCCGATATTCTTGAGGCGGAACTTGACCAGCTCGGTATCCGACAGCTTGTAGATATCCGTGCCGAAGACCTTTACCTCACCCTCAGTCGGCCAGAGGATGCCGCACATGATCGAGATCAGCGTCGTCTTGCCCGACCCGCTCTCGCCCACGACATAGGTCAGCTCGCCCGGGCGGATATCGGTATTGATGCCGTGCAGCACGCGGATGGTGGTCTGCCCGGCCTCGAAATCGCGGGTGATGCCGCGCGCGCAGATCGCCGCTTCGGGGGCGCAACCGCCGCTGTGGGTGGTGTCCATGGTTTCGCCCTCGCTCACCGGAACACAGCCGCCGGTTCGGTTTTCAGGACGCTGCGGATCGCGACGAAGCCGGTCAGGGCGAGGATCACGACCACCGCGGCAAGGCTGATCAGCGGGATCTGCCAGGGGATGTAGAAGCCCTTGAAGAAGGGGTTGGAGCCGAAGCCCTTGATGAAGGCGACCGTGCCGATCACGCCCAGCGCATAGCCGATGGTGCCGACCATCCCGGCTTGCGCGGCGACCATCTGCACGATCTTGCTGTTGGTCACGCCAATCGCCTTCAGGGCGCCGAACTGCTTGATGTTGTCGCGCAGGAACAGGCTAAAAGTGAGGCCGACAATCGCCACGCCGACGACAAAGCCGAGGAACACGGTGATGCCAAAGTTGGTGGGGATACCGGTATTTTCGATGATGAAATTGACCCCCGCGCGGGCGAATTCGGCGCGGGTTTCGGCCTTCAATCCGGTTTCCTTCTCGATCCGCGCGGCAACCCCTTCCGGGGTCTCTCCGGCAGATATCCCGACCAGCACGAAGGAGAGGCGGTTGCGGGTGCCGGGGACGAAGTTCAATGCGTTGGAATAGCGGGTGTAGAGCACCACGGTGCTGGTGAAGCTCGGGATCGCATCGGCCACGCCGCGGATCACCGCCCGCTGGTCATTGAGTTCGAGCCGCTGGCCCATCGCAGCCTCGGCGCTGGGGAAGAGCCGGGTGGTGCCGACATCGTCGATCACCACGGTATCGGGGGCGAAGAACACCGTCTTGTCGCCCACCGCCATGCGCTTGGGCAGGCCGATCAACGTCGCATCGTCGACGCCGATCACGCCCACGCCCTCCAGATCGCCATCGGAGGTGCGGACATTGGCGACCGCGCGCAGATGCGGCACGGCCCATTCAACCCCTTCTACCGCGCGCACCTTGTCGAGCGCGGTGGCAGGCATGGCGTAGCTGACGTCGGTGGTGCGGCTGACCGGGTCCATCACCCACACCTGCGCTTCGGGGGCGTTGTACACCCCGCTCGCCCCGCGTTCGACGAGGTTCACGAAGATCGTCATCTGCTGCGTGATCAACAGGGTCGAAAAAGCGATGCCGAACAACAGTCCGTAGAACTTCTGGGCATCCCCGGTGAGCATCCTGACGGCGATCCAGAGCACGTTGGCGGGAACCTTTATCAGCGGGTGGGGTTGCGCCGGGGGAGAACTCGGCGCATTATTGAACGGTCGCGTTTAACTGAACGGAGCCGTTCATTTTGTCAATCGGGCATTCAGCCAGTCCTGAAAAAAAACCTGTCCGCCGGAAAGCGGGCCGGCCGCTCGATGCCGCCAAGCGCGCCGCGATCGTCGAGACGGCGGCGCATCATTTCTTTCATCACGGCTATGCCGCCACGGCGATCGAACAGGTTGCGTCCGATGCGGGTGTCTCCAAGGTTACGATCTACAACCAGTTCGGAGACAAGCGCGCGCTGTTTGCCGCCGCGGTCGAATGCGAATGCGAGAAGATGCGCGATTACTTCTCGCTTGAGGCGGCGCCCACTGGGTCAATCGGCGAACGTCTGACCACGATCGGCAGGGCCGTGGTGGCCTTTCTTGCCCGGCCGGAGATGATCAGCTTCGATCGCCGCATATCGGCCGAGACCGAGCACGAGCCGACCATAGGCGTGGCGTTTCTCGCGGCCGGACCGTGGCGCATGAAGCACACGTTTGCAGATTATCTGCGCCACGAGGTCGCGGCAGGCGAGCTTGCCATCGCCGATCCGCTGCTTGCCGCAGAGCAGTTCGTGGCGCTTTGCAAGGGCATGGGTGATCTGGAACGCCGGTTCGGCGCGGAAGTGACCGACGAACTGGTCGAGAAGCGGATCGCCGGCGCGGTCGAGGTGTTCCTTGCGGCCTATGTGCCGAAAGGCGATCGATAATCCGTAAAGTCCTGTTCGAAAATTAGCATCACGTGCGCGGATGCGCATTATCTTGCCATTCACTCAGGCCTTCCTACATTGTCGGTTGACGAAAGGAATCTCCCGCGATGAGTCAGCAGAACGATCCGCAGCCGCAAGGCGATGGCCCCAACCCCTGGGTGAAGCAGCTGATGATCTGGGGCGGGATCTTCCTTGCCCTGCTGTTGGTTGTGACCATCTTCGGCGGCGCCAGCCAGACTTCTGGCGCGGCGATGCGCTATTCCGATTTCCGCGCCGCCATTGCCGAAGGTGAAGTGCAGGAAGTGCAGATGAGCAGCGATCTCATCACCGGCACGCTCAAGAACGGCGACAGCTTCAGCACCGTGCCTGTCCCCAATGATGTCGGCATCACCAAGCTGATGGAAGACAATGGCGTGCGCTTCACCGGCAAGCAGCGCGAAAGCCAGAGCATGCTGCTGTTCATCCTCATGAACTCGTTGCCGTTCATCCTGATCCTCGGGATCGCGTTCTTCGCGCTGCGCCAGATGCAGAAGGGCGGCAACGGCGGCGCGATGGGCTTCGGCAAGTCCAAGGCCAAACTGCTGACCGAGCGTTCGGGCCGCGTCACCTTTGATGACGTTGCCGGCATCGACGAAGCGCGTGAGGAATTGCAGGAAATCGTCGAGTTCCTGCGCGATCCGCAGCGCTTCTCCAAGCTCGGCGGTCAGATCCCCAAGGGCGCGCTGCTGGTCGGCTCGCCCGGCACCGGCAAGACCCTGCTGGCCCGCGCCATCGCGGGTGAGGCGGGCGTGCCGTTCTTCACCATCTCCGGCTCGGACTTTGTCGAGATGTTCGTCGGCGTCGGCGCCAGCCGCGTGCGCGACATGTTCGAACAGGCCAAGAAGAACGCGCCCTGCATCGTCTTCATCGACGAAATCGACGCGGTCGGGCGGTCCCGCGGCCACGGCCTCGGCAATTCGAATGATGAGCGCGAGCAGACCCTGAACCAGCTGCTGGTCGAAATGGACGGCTTTGAAGCCAACGAAGGCATCATCATTATCGCCGCGACCAACCGCCCCGATGTGCTCGACCCCGCGCTGCTGCGTCCGGGCCGCTTCGACCGTCAGGTCGTGGTGCCGGTGCCCGACATCGACGGGCGCGAGAAGATCCTTGGCGTGCACATGAAGAAGGTGCCGCTTGCCCCCGATGTGAACCCCCGCGTGATCGCGCGCGGCACGCCGGGTTTTTCGGGCGCGGATCTCGCCAACCTCGTCAACGAAGCCGCGCTGCTGGCTGCGCGCCGCAACAAGCGGCTGGTGGCGATGCAGGAGTTCGAAGACGCCAAGGACAAGGTCATGATGGGCGCCGAGCGCCGCAGCATGGTGATGACCGACGACGAGAAGAAGATGCCCGCCTATCACGAGGCCGGCCATGCGATCGTCTCGGTGCATGAGGCAGCCTCCGATCCGATCCACAAGGCCACCATCATCCCGCGCGGCCGGGCGCTGGGCATGGTGATGCGCCTGCCGGAGCGTGACAGCTACTCCTACCACCGCGACAAGATGCACGCGAACCTCTCGGTCGCGATGGGCGGCCGGGTGGCGGAAGAGATCATCTTCGGCCACGACAAGGTCAGTTCGGGCGCGTCGTCTGACATTCAGTATGCGACCAACCTTGCCCGCAACATGGTGACCCAGTGGGGCATGTCGGAAAAGCTCGGGCCGCTTCAGTATGAAGAACAGTCCGAAGGCTATCTCGGCATGGGCGCAGCACAGCGCACCTTCCGTTCGGGTTCAACCAACGAGTTGATCGACACCGAGATCAAGGGCCTGGTTGAAGGTGCCCACAAGCGCGCCACCGACATCCTTACCACGCACGAGGATCAGCTCCACCTGCTGGCGCAGGCGCTGCTCGAATATGAAACCCTGTCGGGCGAGGAGATCAACACGCTGCTCGAAACCGGCAAGATCGACCGTCCGGACGCGCCGCGCGGGCCGACGCTGCCCGCTCCGGTGCGGGGCTCTGCGATCCCCAAGGCGGGCAAGCGGTTCGGCGGCAAGGGTGATGAGGCACCGCAGGGCGCCTGACCACTGCTCTACATCAGATCACCACAGGGGCGTCCGGAACGATCCGGGCGCCCTTTTCGTGAACGCCATCAGGCGGCGATCGCTGCCTTCATCTCGATCTGCGAAAGCTTGCGCTCGATCCCGTCCCACAGGTTCATGAACGCCAGCGCCGCCGGCGAGCGCGGGGCGAGGGCACCGACCGGGCGGCGCTGCACCGCGCATTGCTCGACCGCGCTGACCATCGGGATCGCCGGCCAGCCGGGATTTGCCGCCAGGGCCTCGCAGTGCAGCGAGCGGCGGCGGTCGATCATCGAGAGCACCGGCAGGATCGGCGGCGGGCGCCGCGTGTGGCGGCGGATTTCCTCGACCACGAAGTCGAATGCCCGCGCCGACAGCGGCGAGGGCGGCAGCGGCACGATCACCAGCGTCGCCGCGCGCATCACCTGCGCGCTCAACTCGTTGAGCACCGGCGGGCAATCGAGGATCAGCCGGTCATAGCTGCGCTCCAGCTGCTTGCTGAGTGTCGCAAGGCGGTGCCGCTGGCCAAGCCGCAACAGCAGGGAATCCAGCTCCCGCAGGCTCGCATCCGCCGGGAGCAGATCGAGCCCGGCATAGGCGCTCGGACTGATCAGCGTATGGGGCTGCACATCACCGGCAAACAGGCTGCGCGCCTGGCGCTTGCGAGCCGGGTCGAGCGCAAACATGAAGCCTGCCCCGTCCGCCGGATCAAGGTCCCACAACAAGGTCCGGCGTGCAGGCACCTGCGCCGAACACCACGCCAGATTGGTGGAGATCGTCGTCTTGCCGACGCCACCCTTGGAAGAATAGACCGCGATTACCGCCATAACATTTGCACTACGTTCGAAGCGGCGATTTTATTCCGAAAAAATCGACTCTCGCCAAGCTGCGCAACAATCCGCATGCTCTCAATAGGCCCCCAGCACACCAAGGATCAGCAGGAACATCGTCAGCACGATCTGGATGCAGAACAGCAGCACGCACAGCCGCCAGAAAGCCGAAAAGCGCGAAAGGCCATAGGCGTGCCGCAACTGCTTGTAGAGGTGCAGCGGCGCGCCGAAGGTGAACAGCCCGGCCGCCCAGATCGCACCGTCCGGCAGCACCGCAAGCAGCGACATGACGATGAACAGCAGCGACATGAAGCTCAGGGAATAGGTGATGAACACCGCATGGTCATAGGCCTTGAACTGCCGCCGCCATGCGAACACCAGCCACAGGAACGGCAGCGACAGGGGGATCAGCAACCAGCTGAATTTGTAGCCATTGGACTGGAGCTTGTAGAGCATCAGCCCCGGGTTCTTCTTCCACTTGTCGATCAGCTTTTGATCGAGCCACGAATTGCCAGTGTTGAAGTTGACGCTCCCCGACGGAGCGTTGCCGACTGCCATGTTCTTTTCGAGCACGAGGTTGAGGCCCTTCAGCTCCTTGTCCAGTTCCGCCCGCCGCGGGCTGTTTGCGGGCAGGCTTGCACGCTCCTGTTCGCGGGTGTTGATTTCCTTGCGCAATTGGTCACGGAACGGACTGCTCTGGTCGGCACCGAAAGCGGCAGGGGATAGATCGGTCGGCGCCGAAATGCCGACCAGCTGGAACACCGCGAACATCGCAAAGACCGTGAACAGGAACATCGCCATCGGGCTGACGAACTTGGCGCGTTCCCCTGCGACATAGCGGCGGGTGAGGTGGCCGGGCTTGAAGGCGAGCAGCGGCAGCGTCTCCCACAGCTTGCCGTCGAGGTGCAGCACGCCGTGCATGATATCGTGGCCGATCGCGGCAAGGCTGCGATGGATGTGCGCCTTCTGGCCGCATTCGGGGCAGAAATGGCCGGAATGGACCGTCTGGCAATTGGCGCAGGTCACCCCTCCCCCAGGGTGTCCTGCTGTCTCGCCCGCGCGCGGTTCGACGGCGCGGCCGAGCAGGCCGCCTTCGATTGCCGTCCCGATGCTGTCCCCGAAATCGCCCATGCTGATCGCGCCCCTTTGCCCCGATCATAGGCGAAATCGCCGAGGCTGCGGAAGCGGCTATTTGCCCGACCTACCGGGCGGCGAGTTTCTTTTCGATGGCGGTCCACAGCCCCGCAAAGGCCCGCGCCGCCGGCGATCGCGGAGCGAAGGCGCCGACGGGCCGGCGCTCGGTTGCGCATTGCTCGGCCGCACTGGCGAGCGGGATTGCAGGCCAAGCCGGGTTCGCCGCGCGCGCGGATTTGTGCAGCGAGCGGCGCAGGTCGAGCATCGAGAGCACCGGAAGGATCGGCGGGTGCCCCTTGCCGCTGCCGCGCACCTCTTCGACCACCACCTCGAAAGCGCGGGCTGACAGGGGGGAGGGCGGCAGGGGCACGATCACAAGGTCGGCGGCGCGGATGATCTGTGCGCTCAAGGCATTGAGAACAGGGGGACAATCGAAGATGATCCGGTCATAGGTCTTGCCCAATGCCTCGGTCAGCTTTGCCACCCGCTTCTTCTTGCCCAAGCGGTCAAGCTGGCGGTCGAGATCGCGGATGCTTTCGTCGGCGGGCAGCAGGTCGAGTCCGGGGAAGGCGGTCGGGCGGATCAGCTTGGCCGGATCGCCCTTGTCGCCGAAGATGCTGTCCGCGCTGCGTTTTTTTCCGGCGTTCACCCCCAGCAGGAAGCCCGATCCATTCGACGCATCGAGATCCCACAGCAAGGTCCGGCGGCGCGAGATGCTGGCCGAAACCCATGCGAGGTTGACCGCCAGCGTCGTCTTTCCGACCCCGCCCTTGACGCTGTAGATCGCAATCGATGCCATGCGCCCCCCGGTGTGCCTCTGGCCAAGGGATAACGCGCAGCGGGCGCTTGGCAAGCGAGGGCTGGAGGGGGTCAAGAACCGGTCAAACAGGGGTCAAGAACGACCAAGGGGCGGTCTAGACCCTGCCTAGACCGCCCCTGAAATCGGTGCAACTTCCTGAAAAGGAATGATTATCCGTCGTAATCGCCGCCCAGCGACGAAGTGCGGGCCGGTGCCGAGGCGGTGATCCGCAGCGCTTCGGCCGACTGGCTGAGCGAGCCGATTTCGTCGGCTTCATCCTCGTCATCGGGGAGAATCTTCTGAAGGCCGGTGACCAGGGATTCATGCAGGCCCGCCGGGGTGATGGTCTGTTCGGCGATTTCGCGCAGGGCCACGACCGGGTTCTTGTCACGGTCACGATCGATGGTCAGTTCGCTCCCGCCGGAAATCTCGCGCGCACGCTGCGCGGCGAGCAAAACGAGGTCGAACCGGTTGGGAACCTTGTCGACGCAATCTTCAACGGTGACGCGTGCCATACGTGGCCCTTATACAAGAATCGCGAAAAGTAGGGAAGCGCGCCAGCTAGGGGGCAGGGGGCGCGAAGTCAAGGAAAAGGGGCGGCGGGCTTACGCGCGCAAGGCTGTTTCCGCCGCGGGATCGGCCGCTTCTTCGCGCGATGTGCGGGTGGCGGCCTTGGCCTGATAGAGCGCCCGGTCGGCGAAATCGAACAGGGCGTCCGCATCGGCCGCGTCGGCAGGCCACTGCGCCACGCCGACGCTGGCCCCTACGCTGACCGATATGCCTTCGATCACATGCGGGCGCACCAGCGCGATCAGCAGACGATCGGCCACCGGCAGATTGTGCAGCGCCGATTGCGCAGGGATCAGCACGGCAAATTCATCGCCCCCCTGCCGCACCACCAGCCCGCCATCGCCCACTGCCTCGCGCAGCCGGTCAGCCACGCCGCACAGCAGCTTGTCGCCAAAGGCATGGCCGTGGCGGTCGTTGACCGGCTTGAACCCGTCGAGATCGAGCAGCACCAGCTTGAAGGGCGATGCGCTGCCCCCCTTGCGCAGCGATGCCGCGATCACCTCGTCCAGTGCGTGGCGATTGGCGAGACCGGTGAGCGGATCGGTGTGTGCCAGATCGCGGGTCTGCCGCTGCAATTGCAACAGGTCGATCAGCATCGTGTGCCCCTGCATGATGAAGCGCACGAGGATCATGGTGGCCAGGATCAGGCTGGTCGCCGCCGCGATTTCCGCCGGGCGGCCCGATGCCAGCATCAACGCGGAAATCGGCACGACCCCGATCACCAGATTGAGGATCGCGGTAAAGCGCACCGATGACAGGCAATAGGCTGTCGCCAGCGAACCCATGGCGATGATCATGGCGAAGCTGGCGTGGCTTTCAGGCGGGGAGGCAAGCCAGTTGAGCACCGCCCAGGCGCTGCACATAACCCCGACCCAGCCCGAAACACTGGCGGTCTTCTTCACGATCAATTGCGCGCGGCGCAGGCTGAGGTGGCGGCGGCGGCTGATCACGTTTTCGATCAGGCCCAGCACGCACAGCACCGCCAAAAGCGCAGGCATGCCGTATTTGATGCCCCAGTGCAGATCGGCCGATCCCGCCCAGGCCGCTGTCGGCGTGGTGGCGAGCAGCATGGTGTACATGGTGGGCGCCTGGCTTTCGACCCGGCGCGCGCGCAGGATCGTGAACTGGTCGCGGATGGCCTCGGGCACGGGCGGCATCAGCGTGTGCCGCAGCTTCTGGACAAGGCCTCTCATGGGGCGCTTGCTTAGGGAAGATGCGTAAAACCGCCGTTAACGATCGGCGGCCAAGGGGGGGCGGTCAGCGGGTGCCGCTCGTGCTGATGCGGTAATCGGCAAGGTTCAGCCAATAGGCGATGCGCCAGCGCAGCCGGGCAAGGGGCGTGCTGTGGCGGGCATACCATGCCGGGGTGATCGCTTCGCTTGATGCTTCAAGGTGGTCGATCAGCTTGCGCAGCGCGGCGGCGACTTGCGGATCGGCAATGCGCACCATCAGTTCGACATTGATGCGGAAGCTACGCTTGTCGAGATTGGCGCTGCCGACATAGCTGACATCGTCGACCACCATCAGCTTCATGTGCAGCTTGCAGATGCCGAATTCAAACAGCCGGATGCGGGCGCGCAGCAATTTGTCATAGAGCAGGCGGGCCATGTCGATGGCGGCGGAAATGTCGGACTTGCCGGGCATGATCATGCGGGCCTGTCCCCGGCGGCCGATGCGGGCGAACAGGCGGCGGAAGCTGCGCGGCGGGGAAAAATAGGCCGACACCGTATCAAGCCGGGTGGCTGCGACGAGATCCTGCCGGAACACCCATGCCCAGTGTCCGCGCCGGACCAGCGGACCGCCGACCAGCAGGCGCACCGGGCCGTCACCGCCGTCCCATTGCCTGACGATATCGCGAAGGTTCCGCAGCCTTCGGGTGTGCCCCTGCGCCTCGTTGGCGACCCATTGCCCGAGCAGGGCGAACCAGCGGGTGAATTGTTCGACCACCGGGCCTTCGATCGTCACCGAAAGATCGCACCAGCCATTGTCGGTGGGGGCGGCGAAATAGTGGTCCGAGACATTGGCCCCGCCGGTCATCACGCGGGTCTCGTCGGCGATGATCAGCTTCTGGTGGTTGCGCACCAGATAGCGCGTGCCCCAGCGCGGGCCAAACAGGGCGAAGCGGCCGCCCGCAGCAGTGAGGGGTTCGAAAAACTCGGCGCCTGCGTCATTGCCGAAAGCATCGACGATCAGATCGACGCTCACCCCTCGCCGGACGGCGGCGACCAGCGCATCGCGCACCAGTGTGCCGGATGTGTCGCTGTCGAACAGATAGTAGAAGATCCTGAGGCTGGTCTGCGCGCTTTCGATGAGGGCGATCAGCGCCTTCAGCCGGTCCTGCCCGTGGGGATAGAAGGTGAAGGCGTGGTTTGCCGCTGAAATGCTGAACGCTTCGGGATCGCGGTAATCTGGCGCGCTCTGGGGCGATTCGGGCTTGGCTGTGGCCATGGGCTTATTGTGTAGCGGCGGGGCAAGGGCGGGCAACACCCCTTGCGCGGCGAAGCGCGCGGGGTGACGGTCAGACCGCCAGCCCCAGCACCAGCCCGCCCAGCGCCGCTGCCCCGAGCAGGCGCAGGACCGACCATTTCGCCCCAAAGGCCAGCGCCAGCGCGATCAGCGCGAGCACGCCTGCGCGCCAGTCGAAACTGGCGAGGTCCGGCCAGGTCAGCCGCAGCGGCCCTGCCTCCAGCGTGCCGACCCGGGCGAACAGCACGTGGAGCGCGAACCACGCGGTGAGGTTGGCGATCACGCCCACCACCGCTGCCGTCACCGCCGCAAGGCCGCCTTTGAGCCACACCGCCTGCCCCAGCCGGTCGATCCACGGAGCGAGCGCAAAGATCCACAGGAAGCACGGCGCAAAGGTCACCCAGGTCGTCAGCCCGGCACCCAGCACGGCGGCGACCAGCGGCGTGAAGGGCTCGGGCGCGCGGTAGGCGGCCAGCGTGCCGACGAACTGCGTCACCAGAATCAGCGGCCCCGGCGTCGTCTCGGCAAGGCCCAGCCCGTCGGCCATCTCGTTGGGGGCAAGCCAGCCGAAGCCCTGCACTGCCTCCTGCGCCATATAGGCGAGCACGGCATAGGCGCCGCCGAAGGTCACCACCGCCAGCTGCGAGAAGAACGCCCCGATCTGCCACAGCACGTGCCCCTGCCCGAGCGTCGCTTTGATCAGCACCATCGGTGCGGCCCAGATCGCGCCCCATGCCAGCACGGCGAGGATGGTGGTGCGCCAGGGCCGCGCGGGAGGCGCTGCGCCGACCTTCGCCGGTTTGAGCGCCAGCCATTCGGGCCGCGCGCGCGCCGCCACCATCCCGATCACGCCTGCCCCCAGCACGATCAGCGGGAAGGGCAGATCAAGCAGGAACAGCCCGGCAAAGGCCCCCGCCGCCAGAGCGCGCTTCAGCCCCGTATCCAGCGCCCGCCCGGCAATCCGCAGCAGGGCCTGCACCACGATCGCCAGCACCGCCGCCTTCACCCCCAGGAACAGCGCCGCCATCCAATCGAGGTTTGCCGCCACCGCATAAAGCAGCGAGAGCGCGAACATCAGCGCAGCGCCGGGCAGCACAAACAGCAGCCCCGCCGCCAGCCCGCCCGCTGCGCCATGCAAGCGCCAGCCGATCCATGTCGCCAGTTGCTGCGCTTCGGGGCCGGGGAGCAGGTGACAAAAATTGAGCGCGTGGAGGAAATCATCCTCGGCCACCCAGCCGCGTTCCTCCACCAGCATCCGGTGCATCAGTGCGATCTGCCCCGCCGGCCCGCCAAAGGACAGGAACCCGATCCGGCTGAACAGAGCGACAAGTTCGCGCAAAGTGGGGGTGGGCGCGCTGTCATCAGCGCCGCGATTGCCAAGCGATAGGTCCAGTCCGGCCATGCCAACCTCGAAAAGAGCCCCGCCGCGCGCGGACGCAGGACGAGGGTGATGACGAGGCAACGCTTGGGCCTGTCTCAGCCTGGACGGGAGGTTGCTTGGCCCCGTGGGGTCCCGATTAAACCGCAGCGCAGGCGCGGGCAAGAGGCTTGCGAGGGGGCTTGCCGATGCGAAGCGTTCTTTGGCAGGCTGACCGGGGTCTGCGCGATTTCGCCCCCGCCGCTATTCGTGACCCCAGTCGGAATAATCCTTGAAGTTGGGCGAGGTGAACTTGGTGATGTCGCTCTGGAAGTGGAGCGGCACGTTGCCGGTCGAGCCGTGGCGCTGTTTCGCCACGATCAGCGTCGCCCGGCCCACCAGCCCTTCGAACTTTTCTTCCCACAGGCGATATTTTTCCTGCACATCGGGCGGGCTGCTGGCATCGGGTGTGTCGGGCTTGACCAGCAGGTGGTAGTAATCGCCGCGGAAGATGAACCACACCATGTCCGCGTCCTGCTCGATCGAGCCGGATTCGCGCAGGTCGGAAAGCTGCGGGCGCTTGTCCTCACGGCTTTCGACCGCGCGGCTGAGCTGCGAGAGCGCGATCACCGGGACCTGCAATTCCTTGGCCAGCGTTTTCAGACCGCGGCTGATTTCCGAGATTTCGTTCACGCGGTTGTCGTTCGCCCGGCCCGATCCTTGCAGCAGTTGCAGGTAGTCGACGATGATCAGGCCGATATTGTGCCGCCGCTTCATCCGCCGGGCGCGGGTGCGCAGCGCCGCGATGGTGAGCGCGGGCGTATCGTCGATATAGAGCGGCAGTTCGGCAAGGCGCTGGCTGGCATAGGACAGCTTCTGGAAATCCTCGCGGCTCAGCTTACCGCTGCGCAGCGCCTCGGACGAAATTTCGGCCTGTTCGGCAAGGATACGCGTCGCCAGCTGGTCGCTGCTCATTTCGAGGCTGAAGAAGGCGACCGGCGCGCCATAGTTGAACTCGCCGCCCTCACGCTGCCAGTTGAGGTGCGCCTCGGCGCAGTTGAAGGCGATGTTGGTGGCAAGCGAGGTCTTGCCCATGCCCGGGCGCCCGGCGAGGATGATAAGGTCGGAATTGTGGAGGCCCGAGGTCTTGCGGTCGATCGAATCGAGGCCGGTGGTCTTGCCCGACAGGCCGCCGCCCGAATTCATCGCCGCTTCGGCCATCTTGATCGCGGTCATCGCCGCTTCACGGAAGGTCGCCGCCTCTCGGCCCGTGCTTGCGCCTTCGGCAACCTTGAACAGGTCCGCTTCGGCCTGCGCGATGCGGTCCATCGGCGAGGTGTCTTCCGAGGTATCGAGCGCACCTTCTACAAGGCCCCGCCCGACGCTTACGAGCTCGCGCAGCAGGGCAAGATCATAGATCTGCTGAGCCAGTTCGCGCGGGACCAAAAGGCCCGCCCCGCTGGCGGTAAGCTGCGCAAGATAGCTGGTTCCGCCCAATTCCTTCAGCGCCTCGTCCGCCTCGAAGAACGGGCGCAGGGTGACGGGCGATGCGGTGGCGTTGCGCTCGATCAGGGTCAGCACGCGCTCATAGATGCGTGCGTGCAGCGGCTCGAAGAAATGGTCGGGGCGGATCGGGACCTGCAATTCCTCGATCACCCGATTGTCGATCAGCACCGCGCCGAGAAAGGCAGCTTCCGCATCGAGGTTGGCGGGAAGCTTGCGCACCGGCAGCTCGCCTTCGGAACCTTGCGGCTTGATCGGAATCACGTTTTCGGGGTCGGCCATGGGGGGCCTGATGCGCGCGAGAACCCCTCTGACGCAAGGTCGAAGCACGGCTAAATTTATTTTGGATGCTGTGGATAGTGGGGAGAGTGTGTCCCCAAGCCTATCGAAGTGCTTGAAGTCAGCCCCTTCGATCTGCGAAGGCGTGACGTCATGGCCGATACGCCGCCCGATTCCCTGCCGATCTCGCCCGCCCCCGGTGCCGCGGGGGCGCAGCGCATTGCGCAGGTGACGCTGGACGAGGCGACCATCCTGTGGCGCAACGCCGATGTCGAACAGGAACGCCGCGTCGCGATCTATGACCTGATCGAGGAAAACACCTTCAAGCCGATCCGTTCCGCAGAGCGCGGGGCGAGCGGGCCTTACCACCTGCACCTGTCGGTCACCGATGGGCGGCTGGTGATGGATATCAAGGATACGGGCGAACAGCTGCTCGAAACGCTGCTGATCGGCATGGCCCGCTTCCGCCGGCCCATCCGGGAATACTTCGCGATCTGCGATTCCTATTATCAGGCGATCCGCAAGGCGACCCCGGCCGAGATCGAGACGATCGACATGGCCCGGCGCGGCATCCACAACAACGCCGCCGAATTGTTGCTCGAACGGCTTGAAGGCAAGGTCGCAACCGATTTCGCGACGGCGCGGCGGCTGTTCACGCTGATCTGCGTGCTGCACATCAAGGGCTGAGGGGCATGGCGAAAGGGGCAAAAGCGCGCCGCGCGCCGCGGCGCTGGCTGCTGCGGCTGGCGGCGCTGGCGGTGCTGTTCGGTCTCGCCTTTGCCGGCTGGCTGTGGTGGGACATGCGCGACTGGCGCCCGGACCCCGGTGCCTATCCCGAACAGGGCGCGCTGGTTCCCGCGGGCACGGCCCCGGTGCGCTTCGAGACCTTGAAGGCGATCGGCGCGCAGTTCGTCTATCTTCCGCTCGGGCCCGGCGCGGCGAGCGAGGCCCCCGGCGGCTTTGCCGACCGTTTCATCGCGGCGCGGCGGGCGGGTTTGCAGGTCGGCGTGGTGCTGCCCTTCGATCCGTGCCTTGGCGCTGACGCGCAGAGCGGGGTGTTTGCCCAGATGGTGCCGCGCGATGCCGGTCTGCTGCCGCCCGCGATTGCCCTTGAAAGCCTTGCGGAAGGCTGTGACCCGAAGGTCAGCGATGCGGCGGTGGAAAGCGAGCTGATGACGCTGATCAACCAGATCGAACTTCACGCGGGCAAACCGGCGATCCTCAAACTGTCCCCCGCCTTTCAGGACCGTCACAAGACCGCCACGTCGCTGGGGCGCGATCTGTGGCTGGCGCGCGACCGGGCAAGGCCGGACTATGCGGGGCGTCCGTGGCTGCTATGGAGCGCCAACAGCGCCCGCGTGACTGAGGCAAGCGCGCAGGCCGTGGAATGGGTGGTGGTGCAGAAATGACCCTTTCGGACACGCAGGAACAGGCCCTTATCGCCGCCGCCTATGCCGCGGCGCAGAACGCCTACGCCCCCTATTCCGACTACCCCGTGGGCGCGGCGCTCCTGTTCGATGACGGCGCGGTCATAACGGGGTGCAATGTCGAGAACGCGAGCTACGGCCTTGCCCTGTGTGCCGAAACCGTGGCGGTTGCCAAGGCACTTGGCGAAGGGCGGCGCGGCGGGCTGGCGGCGGTCGCAGTGGTGGGTCTTAAGGCCGACCACGCCCCGATCACCCCCTGCGGGCGCTGCCGTCAGGTCCTGAACGAAGTTGCGGCGCTTGGCGGCACCGATCCGCTGGTGCTGTGCGTCAGCAAGGACGACGTGCGGCGGGTGACGCTCTCTGCACTATTGCCGCACGCGTTCGGGCCTTCCCACCTCGGATAGGCCTCCAGGCTCAGGCTTCCTTGGCCTCCAGCCACTCCACCAGTGCGGCAAGGCACTCACGCCCCAGCAGCTTGCAGCGTTCCGGTGACCAGCCCTGTTCGGGTTCAGGAAAATCGGCAAGGTCCTTGTACGGCATCTCCAGCGTCATCGCGACCGCACCGAAGCGTTCGGCGAGCTGGTTGGTGCTCATGGTCAGGTTGGCACGCCCCGCCGGGGCCTTGGGGTAGCCGAGTTTGGTCTGGAAGTCGGGTGTGCGGCGGTCAAGGATGCGCTGGTAGCGGTAGAAGCCTTCGCCCTGTTCGTCCGTCCACGAAGGGATGCCCTCGAACCCGGCGAGGAACACCGCCGGGATCGCCTCATCGGCGTGGACATCCATTGCGAAGTCAACACCGGTCTCGTCCATCCGGTTACGGATCGCCAGCACCTCGGGCGAACGTTCGGGGGTGGGGTCAGCCCATTCGCGGTTGAGATTGGTGCCAACCGCATTGGTGCGAAGATGCCCGCGGCGCGAACCATCGGGGTTACAATTGGGCACGATGTGCAGGCGGCATTTGGCCCGCAAGGCCCGCGCCACCGGGTCGGCAGGATCGGTGAGGCACTCCAGCGCGCCTTCCATCCACCATTCGGCTTGCGTCTCGCCCGGATGCTGGCGGGCATAGAGCCACACCTGCGTGCTGCCTTCGCCCATCTCCAGACAATCGATCGGCTGGCCATCGAGCGTCGTGCCGAGGCGCAGGTAATCAACCCCTTCGGATGAGGCCGCTTCCGCGATCAGATCGTGGTGACGCTCCATTGAATAGGGCGCGAAATAGGCGACCCAGAACACGCCCCCCGCAGGCAGGTATCGGATCGTCAGCGTGCCGCCGTCCTCGTCCTTGTCGAAGCTGCTGGCCGCGCGCGCCCAATAGGCGCGGTCTTCCGAAACGCAGGCGTCATAATCGGGCCAGCCGCCCGGATAGGCGCTGGCGTTAAGGCCGGTGAGCTTCAGGACCACCTCTTCGACCGCCGGCGCGCTTACCCGGAAATGGAACCACTGGAAGAACTCGGAGGCATTGTCGCGCCGGATCGCAAGGCGAGCGGTGTTGCCGGCAATTCCCAGAACGTCGATATTGCCGCTGTCGAAACCGGCGTCGATGAAAAGCGTGGTCATTTGGTTCCTTGCAGCTTTTTCGCGTCAATCCGCACGGTCTCGCCATTGCCACCGGGGAAGTCCCTGAACAACCCGGCTGCGAGCGTGCGGGCGGCCGTGCCGACCTGCGAGAAGGGCGATTTGACCCCCGTTTCCATCTGCGCGCGGCCTTCCCACTGGGCGGCCCCGTCAGCGCCGGTGATGCGCACTTCAAGCAGGGTGCTGGCCGCCGGACCTTCGCGCCCGCCGCCCAGATTGATGCCGACCCCCATGCCCAGCCCCGAGCCAAAGCCGCCCGTGCCCCCGCCGATGCCGACATTGACCGGACCGCGCCGTTCCACGGGCGCTGCTGCGATCGGCGTGCGGCTGGTGCGGATCGCGGCTGTGGCCTGCGCGCTGGCGCCTTCGGGCACGACGGTGTAGCCGAGCCGGGTCAGCTCTGCCCTGACCGCATCCGCGAACGCACCGCGGGCAGCCTCGTTGCTTACCTCGTCGGGGAAGGTCAGCGCGATGGTCCCCTGACCGAGCCCGGCGGGCGCCGCAGCGACGAAGCGGGTGACCTCGACCGGCCCGGTATAGGGCGTGGTGGCACAGGCCGACAGCGCCAGAGCGGCGGTGGCGGCGAGCGGAGCGAGCAGGCGGGCATGCAGCATGGCGCAAGTTCCTTTTGTTGCCGCAAGACTATAGGGCGCAGGCAGCCATGTGCACAGGCCCCCGTTATCGGAACTGTGTGCGCGCGCCAGATTGAGAATTTCCAAACGGATCATGTGATAAAGGGCCACCATGATGATGGACAGCAAACACAGCAAGCCGGGTGTGCTTGTGACCGGCGGGGCGGGATACATCGGCAGTCATGCCGTGCTCGCGCTGAGGGATGCCGGGTGGCCGGTGGCGGTGATCGACAACCTGACAACCGGCTTCCGCTTCGCGATTCCCGAAGGTGTGCCCCTGTATGAAGGCGATATTGCTGATGCCGATCTGCTGGCGCGGATCTTCGCCGAGCAGGGGACGGGCGCGATCATGCATTTTGCAGGGTCGATCATTGTGCCCGAAAGCGTCTCCGATCCGCTCAAATACTACCACAACAACACGGTAAAAAGCCGTGCGCTGATCGAGGCGGCGGTCAAGGCAGGGGTGGGGCACTTCATCTTCTCTTCGACCGCGGCAGTCTATGGTCTCGCCGAAGTGCCCGCCGTGTCCGAGGATACCCCGCAGCGCCCCATCAACCCCTATGGCTGGTCCAAGCTGATGACCGAGCAGATGCTCACCGATGTCGCGGCGGCACATCCGCTGAACTACGGCGTGCTGCGCTATTTCAATGTCGCGGGCGCCGACCCCGCGGCGCGCACCGGGCAATCGACTGCGGGAGCGACGCATCTCATCAAGGTCGCGATCGAGGCCGCGCTGGGCAAGCGCGAATCGGTGAGCGTGTTCGGCACGGATTTCGCAACGCCTGACGGGACGGGTGTGCGCGATTACATCCATGTCAGCGATCTGGCGGCGGCCCATGTGCTGACGCTGGAGGCGCTGATCGCCGATCCTGCGCGTTCGCTGACGATGAATTGCGGCTATGGCCGGGGCTTCTCGGTCACTGAGGTGCTCGACGCGGTTGACCGGGTCACGAATCGCAGGCTCGAACGGCGCATCGAAGGCCGCCGTGCAGGCGATTCCGATTCGCTGATCTCGAACCCGGCGCGCCTGAAGGCGACGCTCGGATGGGAGCCGCAGCACGCAGATCTCGACACGATTATCGCGCATGCGCTGGCCTGGGAGCGCAAATTGAGCGATTTGCGCGCCTGATCGGGGCAGGTTCGGATTGACGCCGCGGGGGCATGTCGCTAACGGCACGCTTCAATTTGCGCGCGTCGGGGCTCATCCGGCGCGCTTCTCTTTTGGAAGAAGCGCCATGAAGATCGTCAACAGCCTCAAGTCGCTGAAGGGCCGTCACCGCGATAACCGCGTGATCCGCCGTCGCGGCCGCACCTACGTGATCAACAAGACCGACCGTCGCTTCAAGGCCCGCCAGGGCTAAGCAAGCGCGGCTGCCGGGTTCCGGCGGTTCAGGCATTCGGCGGCCCGCCTCCTCACCGGAGCGCGGGCCGCAGGCTTTTGGGGTTCCAGCGATTTGGGGGTCAGGCAATGAACAAGGCTGTGGTGTTCGATATCGGACGGGTGCTGTTTCACTGGCAGCTCGGCGCGCTGTTCGAAAAGCTGATCGCGGATCGGCAGGAGCTCGACTGGTTTCTTGCCAACGTTGTGACCGAAGAATGGCATTTTGAACATGATCGCGGCCGGGCGCTGGCGGATATGCTGCCCGAACGAATCGCGCTCTATCCGCAATATGAAAGCCACATCCGCGCCTATGCGGAGCGGTTCAACGAGACGATTCCCGGCCCGGTGGAAGGCTCGCACGAATTGGTCGAGAAGCTGGCCGGCGCTGGCGTGCCGCTCTATTGCCTCACCAATTTCGGCGACGAATTTTTCGCTGCGTTCCGTCCGACCCAGCCGATTTTCGATCACTTTGCCGACATCATCGTGTCGGGCGTGGAGAAAGTCGCCAAGCCGGAGGCGCGAATCTACGAGATCGTCGAGGAACGCAGCGGGCGCAGCGGCGCGGCGCTGTTTTTCACTGACGACAACCCGGCCAACATCGCTGCCGCGAAGGCGCGCGGCTGGGACGCGCATCTGTTTACGGATGCGGTCAGCCTCGAAGCGCAGCTCAAGGGCGCAGGCCTGCTTTAGCAAGCTCACAGATAAAACCCCCGGTGCCGGGGCACCGGGGGTTTGAAGCTCTGTCCGGTTGGAGAGGGGGGACGCCCGGACAGAGAGGGACGGGAAGTCTCAGGCCGCGCTTATGCGTTGCACTTGGCCAGTTCTTCGGCCTCGATCGGCTGACCGAGCACCTTGAAATCGGCGATTTCGCCCGACTTGCGGTTGAGGCCGCGGCAGATGCGCAAGGGGCGTGCGCTGGCCTTGCCGGCGACGCAGGTGGTGCCTTCGCAGGTCCAGGCAACGCCGCCTGCCACAAAGCGCGCTTCGCTGGCCGGAGCCGACAGGGTGGCGCTGTAATAGGGGGTGCTGGCCGCTTCAAGCGGGGCGCTGCCGGTGGCCACGCCGAAGGTCGCGCCGGTGTAGATCAGCGCCGACGCCAGAATCGCGAACTTGCCGGTGCGGGGGAGGGAGAAGGTGTTGATCATCGGGGTATCCTTTGCCTTTTTCTTATCTGGGGCATGTTGCCTTGAGCAGCCCCATGGTCTCTGCCGGTAAATTTTGCAATGCAACATTTCGATTCGAAACCGGTTGCTAATCGCCACCTAATCAACTAGGTTGTGAGTTGCAACTGAAAACTGAAATTTTTTTGTGACCCGCCGAAAATCGGTTACACGCTCGACAAGGGGTGGACCCGCAAGGGGAAGGGAAGGCAACCTATGGGTGATTTGAGAGAACCGCTGCGCGAGCTTATCGAATGCGGGCTGCCGCAGGCGCTGGAGGTGATGGGGGAGCGCTGGTCCTTCATGATCCTGCGCGCAAGCTTCAACGGTCTCAAGCACTTCGAGGAATTCCTGAGCGAACTCGGCATCGCCCGCAACATCCTCTCCAATCGTCTCGCCAAGCTGGTCGAGCACGGCATTCTCAAGCGCGAACCCTGCGCCGATGATCGTCGCAAGATCGAATACCGCCTGACCGAAAAGGGCCTCGATCTGCTGCCCGCCATGCTGGCGCTGCGCCAGTGGGGGCAGAAATACGGGGCTGAGCGCGTGGTTGAGGACCCGGTTCTGGTCGACGAACGGGATCGCCTGCCGATCGGCCCGGTTTCGATTCTGGCGCATGATGGCCGGATTCTCGGGCCGCAGGACCTGTGGCTGGTGCGCCCGGCCGATCTCGGCAAGCGCGCCGACGGCAGCCTTGCGACTCGCGGGGCGGACCTTGCCAAGGGCGATGTGGTCGATCTCGCCGCAAAGAAGGCCGCGCTCCGCTAAACGGTCGATAGTGCCGATGCTGCGGGTGCCCATCGCGCGCCCATTCGGCTAGGGCCGCAGCGATGAGCGTGGCCCTGCCCCCTGAATGTCACGAAATCCTCCACCGCACCTTCGGCTATCCCGCCTTTCGCGGGCAGCAGGAGGCGGTGATTTCGCGCGTCATGGCAGGCAGCCACACGCTTGCGCTGATGCCCACCGGGGCGGGCAAGAGCCTGTGCTACCAGATCCCGGCATTGGCCCGGCCCGGCACAGCGGTGGTGATCTCGCCGCTGATCGCGCTGATGCACGACCAGATCCGCTCGGCGCGGGCGGCAGGGATTCGTGCGGCATCGATGACCTCGGCAGACAGCGATAACGCCGCCACCGCCGCCGCCTTCCGCAATGGCGAGCTTGATCTCCTCTATGTGGCGCCCGAACGCGCCTCCACCCCCGGTTTCCAGAGCCTGATCGAGCGCGCGCCGGTTTCCCTGTTCGCCATCGATGAGGCGCATTGCGTTTCCGAATGGGGGCACGATTTCCGTCCCGATTACCGCATGCTGCGTCCGGTGCTCGACCGCTTCCCGGATGTGCCGCGCCTCGCGCTGACCGCCACCGCTGATCAGGCGACGCGGCAGGACATCCTCAAGCAGCTGGGCATTCCGGGCGAGGGCCTGGTCGTCGCCGGGTTTGACCGGCCGAACATTCGCTATGCCATCACGCCGCGCGACAATGGCGTGCGCCAGATCACGGACCTCCTCCAGCGGTTGGACGGGGCGGGCATCGTCTACGCCCCGAGCCGCAAGCAGGCCGAGGATCTCGCCGCTGCGATCACCCGTGCGGGGCGCGAGGCGGGGTTCTATCACGCGGGCCTTGAGTCCGGACGCCGCGCGCGGGTGCAGGCGGAATTCGTGGCGTCCGAAAGCATGGTGATGGTTGCGACGATCGCCTTCGGCATGGGCATCGACAAGCCTGATGTGCGCTTCGTGATCCACGCCGGGCTGCCCAAGTCGATCGAGGCCTATTATCAGGAAACCGGCCGTGCGGGCCGCGATGGCGATCCTTCCGAAGCGCATCTGTTCTGGGGCGTCAGCGATTTCGCCCGCGCGCGCCAATGGCTCGCTGAGGTGGAGCCTGAACGCCTGCCTGCCGAAAACGCCCGCCTCAATGCGCTGGCCGCGCTGGTCGAGGCCCCGACCTGTCGCCGCGCAATCTTGCTGCGGCATTTCGGCGAGCACCCGGCCCCGCGCTGCGGCAATTGCGACAACTGCCTCGAACCGCCTCAGGTGCGCGACGCGAGCGAACTGGCCCGCAAGCTCTTGTCCGCGGTCTATCGCACCGGCCAGAGCTTCGGGATCGGCCATATCGAAAAGGTGCTCACCGGCCAGAGCGACGAGCGGATCGAGAGCCGGGCCCATGACAAGCTGTCGGTCTTCGGCATTGTCGGGCGCGATGAAGCCCCGCTGCTGCGCCCGCTGGCGCGCACATTGGTGGCGCGGGGGATGCTGAGCGCGACCGAGCATGGCGGACTGGCTCTCGGCCCGGAGGCGCGGCCGGTGCTCAAGGGCGAGGCCGCGGTCAGTATCGCCGAGCCGCCCGTGCGCCAGCGTCGCCAGCGCCGCGCGCGAGGGGGCGGGTCAGGCGACGCGCCCAACCCGGTCGGCAACCCCCTGTTCGAGGCCCTGCGCGCCAAGCGCAAGGCGCTCGCCAGCGAACATGGCCTGCCCGCCTATGTCATCTTCCATGATTCGGTCCTGCGCGACATGGCGCTGCAATGCCCCGAGACACTCAGTGAACTGGGGGCGATCCCCGGCGTAGGCGCAAAGAAGCTCGAAACATGGGGGCCGGATTTCGTCGCCGTGGTGCGCGAGCATCTGAGCGGTTAGCGGGTGGTCTGAACTGCGAATCAGCGCCGTTCCCGCCGCTCCGTATAGTCTATCCTGATCCGCACCCAGGTGCCGAACTGCTCGCGCCCGCCGACGCGTGCGGGGCGCACGCGGAATTGCCATGATGCGGCCATGACAGCGCGGCCGATCTGCGAGCCTTGCGGGCCTTCAGACAGGAACTGGCAGTCTTCCACATAATAGCCTTGCACTACCTTGCAGGCGATCAGCGCATAGCCCGGCCCGTTGGCGGTCGAGAGGTATCCGGCCAGTTCCTGTTCGGTCGGCTCCCGATACCAGCGCGCACGGTAAAGCGGCTCGCCATTGGGCATGGTGCCGACCATCTCGCTGTCGCCCACGGTGCGCGGATTGCCGGTATCGACCGGGCCATAGCCTGAATTGGGCCGGACCCGCGCACCGATGGTCGATTTCGGGCGTGAGGGCTGGGGCGCGGCGCTGGCCTCGGGTTGCGGCTGCGGTTGCGGCTGCGCGGGCGGCTGAGGCGGGGCAGGCTGCGGGTTGAGCGTAAGCGGCGAGGGGCGCAGTGGCAATTCGGGCGCCGTCACCGGCTGATCGGGCTGCGGCGTATCCTCGGCGCTTTCTTCGGGCGTTTCGGGTTCGGGCGCGGGGGCCTCGGCGATGCTTTGCGCCTTGAAGGTGGTCACTTTCTCGTCGCTGTCCGCCTTGCCGATCAGACCCGCACCAAGGGTCAGCAGCAAGAGCAGGATCAGCCCCTCCAGCACGATCGCGATGGCAAGGCTCGCCAGCTTGCGGCGCCGTGCGGCATCGCGCAGGGCGTCCCTCCACGCGGGTCTGCGCAGGGGCTCGGCCGCCAAAGCTGAAGGGTCGTGAGAAATCGCCGCTGCGCCTTAGATGAGGCCGCAAGAGCGGCCTGACGCGCCCCTTTAGCCCGTCATCATCCGATAGGATAGCGCCTCGGCGATGTGTGCACGGCCCACGGTCTCAGTGCCGGCAAGGTCGGCGATGGTCCGTCCGACGCGCAGCATCCGGGTATAGCCCCGCGCCGACAGCCGCAGCTTTTCGGCGGCTTGCAGCAGCAGCTTGCGCCCTGCCTCGTCAGGGGCGGCGTATTGCTCCAGCCGTTCGCCATCGAGTTCCGCGTTCGAGCGCACACCCCGCGCCGTGGCAAGTGCGCGCGCGGCGGCGACGCGGCGGGCGACTTCGGCGCTGCCCTCGGCGGGCGGGGGCAGGGTCATGTCCAGCGCTCTGACCGCGGCGACATGAACGTGCAGGTCGATCCGGTCGAGCAGGGGGCCGGACAGCCGCGCCTGATAATCGCCGATGCAGCGCGGATACTTGTTGCAGTTCCTCGCCGGATCGCCGGCATAGCCGCAGCGGCACGGGTTCATCGCCGCCACCAACTGCACCCGCGCCGGGAATGTCACGTGGGCATTCGCGCGGGCGACATCGACCGTTCCCGTCTCCAGCGGCTGGCGCAGCGAATCGAGCACCGGGCGCTGGAATTCGGGCAGTTCATCAAGGAACAGCACGCCCAGATGCGCTAGGCTGACCTCGCCCGGGCGCACTTTCAGCCCCCCGCCGGTCAGCGCGGCCATGCTCGCCGAATGGTGGGGCGCGCGGAACGGGCGGGCGCGGCTGATGCACCCCGCCTCCAGCATCCCGGCGACCGATTGCACCATCGACACCTCCAGCGCCTCGGCCGGGGCGAGCGGGGGGAGAATGCCGGGCAGGCACGATGCGAGCAGGCTCTTGCCCGATCCGGGAGGCCCGGCCATCAGCAGGTTATGCCCGCCTGCCGCCGCAATCTCCAAAGCGCGCTTGGCGGTTTCCTGCCCCTTCACCTGTCTGAGATCATTGCCCGATACGCCTTCGGTCACCGCACCGCGCGCAGGCTCGGGCAGAACCAGCGAGCCCTTGAGATGGGCCAGCAGGCTCGAAAGATCACGCGGAGCGAGCACCGGCACGCCGCTGGCCCAGCGCGCCTCGGGGCCCTGTGTTTCGGGGCAAATGAGGCCGCTGCCCACCTCGCTTGCATGGAGCGCGGCTATCAGCACCCCGGGGCTGGCGACCACCCGGCCATCCAGCGCCAACTCGCCCACCGCGATCCAGTCACCGAGCTGTTCGGCATCGGTCACGCCCATCGCGGCGAGCAGCGCAAGCGCGATCGGCAGGTCGTAATGCGATCCGTCCTTGGGCAGGTCAGCGGGCGACAGGTTAACGGTGATGCGCTTGGGCGGCAGCGCAAGGCCCATCGCGGCCAGCGCCGCCTGCACCCGTTCGCGGCTTTCGCTCACCGCCTTGTCGGGCAGGCCCACAAGGTTGAAGCGCGGCAGACCCGGCCCCACATGGCACTGCACCTCGACCGCGCGCGCCTCCAGCCCGAGGTAGGCTACCGTCCTCACCAGCGCGACCATCGATAGCCCCCCAACGCTTTACCGCCTGCCCCTGACGCCGGATAGTGAAGCGATCCTAGGCACTTGTCGAGCAAATAGGGTTAACCGCTGCGGCCGCGCGCCCTGCGCACGAATGCTAAGGCTTTTTTAAAGCATAAATCTTGGCAAAATCGGAAGGCGCAGTGGGTGACACCTGTCAGCCATGAACCGCACGCTTGCCTTCCTTATGGCCGCCCTTGCGCTGGTGCTTCCCGGCACCGCGGCGCTGGCGCAGTCGGGCGCGCGGGTTGTCTCCAGTGTCAGCTGGGTCGAAGAATGGGACCCGGCGACCGGCCAGTGGGTGCGCGTCGAGGAGCATTCCGCCGCGCCTGACCCGGCCGCCTTCGCGGGGCCAACCTCCTCCACCACCACCATCTCGCAAGGCGCGGGCGGCGTCACCATTACCGAAACCGTGATCGAGGCTCAGCCGGTGCGCTTCATCGGTGCATCGCCGCGCCTGCCTGCCCAGTCCGCAGGGATCGCCGCCTTCGGCCCGTTCCGTGTGATCGACGAGACCCGCGCCGCGCTGGTCGCGTCGACCGATGCCGCCAGCCCGCAAGCCTTCGCTGCGATGCTGGCGAATTTTCCCTCTTTGGAAGTGATCGAATTCGTCGATGCGCCGGGGACCAGTCACGATCTGGCCAACCTGCGCCTTGGCCGGGCGATTCGCGCCGCTGGTCTGGCAACCCATGTTCCGGCAGGCGGATCTGCGCGATCGGGCGCGGTCGAGCTGTTTCTCGCCGGCACGCGCCGCACCGTTGATCCGGGCGCGCTGTTTGCAGTCCATTCGTGGCGCGACGAGGCCGGGCGCGAGCCTGCCGATTTCGCTCCGGACGCCCCGGAAAACCGGCTCTATCTTGATTACTATGCCGAAATGGGCATGAGCGCCGATGAAGCCAGCGCCTTTTATGCAATGACGAATTCGGTGCCGCATTCGGGCGCGCTGTGGCTGGAAGGAGCGGAGATGGCGCGCTGGATCGCTCCGGCGACCCGCACGCTGCCTGCCGCGATCCCCGCCGATGCCGAAAGCACTTTGCGCCTTGCGCTGGTCCGGTCGGCGCATACCGTGTCGGAGCGCTTCGCTGCTGTGCTGCGTGCGCCCTGGCACGACACCCCCCCTGAGCCTGCGGCCCCGCAGCTCGCTTATGCCGCTGCGCCTCTGGGTCTGCTTGACTCATGGACCGCTTTCCCATAACGGCCCCGGTCTGTTTTGCGGCTTGCAGTGATGCAGCCCCGGCTTATGCGCCGGTTAGTTTTTTCGAGGATGATATGAAGCGTACCTTCCAGCCCAGCAATCTCGTGCGCGCCCGTCGTCACGGTTTCTTCGCCCGCAAGGCCACCCCGGGCGGCCAGAAGGTCCTGCGCGCCCGCCGTGCCCGCGGCCGCAAGAAGCTCTGCGCTTAATCTTCTGGCGCCCTCAGGCGCCGGGCGCGGGCCGTCCGGCCCGCTTGGCTTGCGCGGCAAAGGCCGCGACGCGCGTTGGCGCTTGCGGGCTCCCTTCGGGAGCCCGTTGACTTTTGTCGCCTCACCCCGTGGCTTACAGGCGGCGTCCTGATGATCACCGTTCTCACCAAGCGCACCGATTTTGTCGCGGCCAATTCGGGCATCCGCAATGCGCGGACCGGGTTTGTGCTGCTCACCCGGCCCAATGACGGGCAGGGGATTCGCTTTGGCATCACCGTCACCAAGAAAATCGGCAACGCGGTGGTGCGCAATCGCATGAAGCGGCGTTTCCGCGAGCTTCTGCGCGCCGCGCTTCCGGCGCAGGGCCTGCCCGATCACGATCATGTGCTGATCGGCCGCGCTGGCGGGGTCGAGCGGGATTTTCACTTGATGGCCGAAGAACTCGCCAAGGCCCTCGGGCGTGCCCGTGAAGGGCGCGGCGATCCGGCGGGCGGGCGGCGGCCCCGACGCGGCGACCGGCGCAAATGAAGCACCTGCTGATCCTCATCGCCCGCTTCTGGCAGCTTGGCCCTTCGCGCATCCTGCCGCCTTCGTGCCGCTACTATCCTTCGTGCAGCCAGTACGCGATCGAGGCGATCGGCAAGTACGGCGCGCTTAAGGGTGGATGGATGGCGGCGAAGCGGCTAATGCGCTGCCATCCTTGGGGCGGGCACGGTCACGATCCCGTTCCCTGAGGGCCAAAATCCGGGGGACTGGTAACGGGACCGCCTTAACCCCATAATACACCAAATGTCGCACTCGCTCGGGGCTTGAACTTGGACAATCGCAATCTTCTGCTCGCCGTCGTGCTTTCGGGCCTGCTCATTCTCGGGTGGGACGTGGGCATGCGGTATTTCTATCCCGAAGCCGCACCGTCTTCGCAGGCCGCGCCGCCAAGCGCGGCCAAGGGCGATGCTGCGTCGCCCGTGGCAGGAGCAGCGCCGGGCGGTGGCGCCGGCAACCTTGGCGGCGACGCGGCGGCGCGCAAGGTTGATCTGAAGGCGGCGCTGGCCGGCGGCAACCGGGTGGCGATCGACACACCGCGCCTTGAAGGCTCGATCAACCTCGTCGGCGCGCGGATCGATGATATCGAGCTGAAGGATTACCGCGAGACGGTGAAGAAGAACTCGGGTCCCGTGCGCCTCTTCGCGCCCGAAGGCACCCCCAACCAGTATTTCGCCGAATTCGGCTTTGTGAGCGGCGGCCAGCGCCAGCCCTCCAATCTGGTGTGGCAGGCGGACGGTGCCAAGCTCACCCCGACCACGCCCGTCACGCTCAGCCGCACCGATGCGAACGGCGTGACCTATCGTATCCGCTTTGCGGTCGATGCCAATTACATGATCACCGCCACGCAGAGCGTGACCGCCGGTGCCGCGCCCGCCGTGGTGCAGCCCTTTGCGCTGATCAAGCGCACCAGCAAGAACGCGACGATCGACCAGTTCGCTTCGCATTCCGGCCCGGTCGGGGTGTTCGGCGATACGCTGTGGGATCCGCATTCCTATGACGAGCTGGCCGAGCTTGGCGGCGAAAGCCCCGAAGGCGCGCCTGACTGGCTGGGCTTCACCGATCAGTACTGGCTCGCCGCGCTGGTTCCCGGGGACGGCAAGGGCAACGTCAAGGTTGACGATGCGGGCTTCCGTTCGCTGGGCAAATCGCTGTTCCGCACCGATCTGCTCTATGGCGCGGTGACAGTCGCCGCTGGCGGCACGATGACGCAGGAAACGCGCCTTTATGCCGGCGCCAAGGACAGCCAGATCCTCGATGTCTATGAAGATGGCGGCATCACCAATTTCGGTCTGGCGATCAGCTGGGGCTGGTTCTGGTTCTTCGAAAAGCCGATCCTGTGGCTGCTGCGCACCCTGAACGGGCTGGTCGGCAATTTCGGGGTGGCGATCATCCTGCTGACCGTCGTCATCCGCGGGCTGATGTTCCCGGTCGCGCAGAAGGGCTTTGCCTCGATGGCGGCGATGAAGGCCGTGCAGCCGCGGATGAAGGAGATCCAGGAGCGCTTCAAGGACGACAAGCAGCGCCAGCAGCAGGAGATCATGAAGCTCTACAAGGACGAGAAGGTCAATCCCCTCTCGGGCTGCCTGCCGATGGTGATCCAGATCCCGGTGTTTTTCGCGCTCTACAAGGTGCTGGTGCTGGCGATCGAGATGCGGCACGAGCCGTTCATCCTGTGGATCAGGGATCTGTCCGCGCCGGATCCTGCGCATATCCTCAACCTGTTCGGCCTGCTGCCCTTTGCGGTGCCTGAAGCCAGCTTCCTTGCCATCGGGCCGCTCGCGGTGCTGCTGGGGATCACGATGTGGCTGACCTTCAAGCTCAACCCTTCCGCGATGGACCCGGTGCAGCAGCAGATGTTCGCGATCATGCCGTGGATCCTGATGTTCGTGATGGCGCCGTTTGCGGCAGGCTTGCTGCTTTACTGGGTGACATCGAATATCCTGACCGTGGCGCAGCAGAGCTACCTTTATTCGAAGCATCCCCAGCTGAAGGCGGCCAATGCGGCGGCTGCGGCTGCCGCGGCGGCGAAGAAGTCCTAGCGCGCGATGGACGACGCCGATCAGCAGCTGCGCGAGGAAGCGGCATCGCGGCTCTTTTCAGGGCCGGTCGATTTCCTGCGCTCCGCGCCGCAGCTGCAATTCCTGCCTGATCCGGTGGTGCCGGAGATCGCCTTTTGCGGGCGGTCGAATGTGGGCAAGTCCTCGCTGCTGAACGCGCTGACCGGCCGCAAGGCGATTGCGCGCGCATCGGTGACGCCGGGCCGCACGCAGGAGTTGAACTTCTTCGATGTCGGTCGCCCCGAGGAGGAAGGCGCTCTTCCCTTGTTCCGCCTGGTCGACATGCCCGGCTACGGCTTTGCCAAGGCGCCGGTGAAGGTCGTCGAGAAGTGGAAGGCGCTGGTGAACAGCTACCTGCGCGGCCGGCAGGTGCTGGCCCGCACGCTGGTGCTGGTCGATAGCCGCCACGGGCTCAAGGAGGTCGATCGGACGATGATGACCATGCTCGATCAGGCGGCGGTCGGATACCGGATCGTCCTTACCAAGACCGACAAGATCAAGGCGAGCGAACTGGCGGCCGTGGCCGAAAAGACCGCCACCGAAGCCAAGAAACACGTCGCCGCGCACCCGGAAATTCACCTCACCAGCTCCGAGAAGGGCATGGGCATCGCCGCCTTGCGCGCCGCCGTGGTGGCCGATGCGCTGGGTGAAGGGTGGATGGGGTAAAGACTGGCCTTCCCCACCCCTCCGGAGCCTTGCGGGCGAGATTGACAAGGGGCGAACCCCCGTCTTTATCAGACGTATAGGTCCTGCCTGTGCGCGGGACGCGAATCCGTCACGGGGGCGTGAAAGATGATCAGGAAGCGGGTGAAGTCCGCCATTATTGTGGCGCTGGCAGCGATGACGCTGAGCGCGTGTTCGGGGCTGACCGAGACGGGCTGCTCGGACGAGGCTTCCAAGAGCGCGCTTGAAAACGCGATCCGCGAAGGGCTCGAAAAGGTTACCATCGACCGTGCCAAGGACGAAAACGGCAACAGCCTGATCGGCACTTCCTCGGTCCGCGCCTCGATCGCCAAGGTCAAGCTGATCATCGAGGACATCCGCACCACCAAGGAAGACCCGGACAGCACCAAGCGGTTCTGCACCGGCACGCTCAAGATCGTGTTCACGCCCGAAACCTTCAAAGCGGCCGAAGACGCGCGCGAAATGATCGGCCTGCCGAAGATTTCCGCCGCCATCGATGATGCGGGGCTGGAGAAGGGCGCCGATTACATCAAGGGCGAGCTCGATTACTCGGTCCAGCCCACCGATGATGGCAAGAAGGTGTTTGCCGAATTCGAAGGCGCTGACGGCAAGCTCGACATCTTCGGCGAAGTCGTTGCCGCCTCGCTGCTGCGCGACAAGATCGAGAACAAGATCCGTGTCGCCAAGGAAGAAGCCGAGTTCGCCCGCAAGCAGGAAGAACAGGCGGTGCAGGAGATGCTGACCGCCGAGTACGAAGCCGCCGCGGCGCAGCGCAAGGCTTCGAATGAAGCGATTGCGGTGGTCTGGAACTCGATCGATTCAGAAACGCGCCAGCAATTGCTCCCGCAGCAGAAGGCGTGGATCAAGCAGAAGGACGCCGGGTGCAAGGTGGAGGGTCTGCAATATTCGACCGAGCCGACCGAACAGAAAACCGCTGAGGCAACTTGCCAGGCGCGTGAGAACAACCGCCGTATGGAGGAACTGCGGCGCTACATTTCCTACGGCGGGTACTAGGCGTCAGCACGACGCTTAGCCGTCTTCACTGCACCTGTGCGCGGAAGCGGATCGTGAAGCTGGGCTGGCTGGTGCCGCTGGTGGCGGCGGCCATCGTGCCCGTGGGAGCGATGCGGATGCCGCGCACGTTCGGGTCGAAGGCGCCGGTCGGGGTGTAGGTAAAGCCGGTCGTCCCGCCCGGTGCCGACGAAAAGCGCACCATCGTGCCGGCGTTGAAGGTGCTCAGACCGCTTGCCGGGCTGCCGTTGGTGAAGGTCACCGGGGTGCCGGTGGCGAAGGCCATTTGCGGGGGCATCACATCGAGGATCACGATCGAGCTCGAATCCACCGTCGTGTTGCCGACATTGCGCACCGTGATCGCATATTCGACGATCGCGCCGGGTATCAACTTCGGGTTGACCGTGCCGTTGCGGGGATCGGAGATAACGGTGCTGGTTTTCTCGATTTCGAGGAAGGCGGTCGCACGCCGGGTGTTGGTGATCGAACAGGTGATCGAATCCCCCGGGCGCAGAGTGATCGTCCCGCCCACGGCGGTCGGAAGGGTGGTGGTCGATCCGCTGGTGGCGTTGGTGCACGCCATGGTCGCGGTGTAATTGCCGAGGTTGCCGGTGCCTGCCGCGATCTCGTCGACCGTATAGGCCTGCTGGTTCACGACCTGCACCAGCCCCGTATCGCCGGTGCCAGCGTTGATAGTGTTGCTGGTCCCCGCGGTGGTGGAAGATGCGACAACGCTCGCCCCGTCCATGATCCGCACGGTGAACTGGTCGCCCGTGAAGCGCCGCGCGCTGCCCATCAGTTTGCGCACGCGCAAGCGGGGCTGTGCGCCGGCCTGGAAGGTGCACACCAGAAATTCGCCAAATTCAAGCTGGCCGATGCTGGTGTTGGTGGTCGCCAGGTTGCTGGGCAGGGCGGCGCGTGTGGAGCCGGCGGTGTTCACGCAGGTCAGGTTTGCCGTATAGGCGGTGATCGCGCTCGCGCTTCCTGCTGCCATGGCCAGCCGCAAGGTGATCGGCAGCCCGGCCGACATGCTTAGTGGCGCGGTGGTGAAAGGCCCGGCGCCCGTCCCCGTGGACGTGCCGCTGCTGATGGTGGCGCTGGTTGCGGTCGAGGCGATCTGGAAGCTGAGCTGATCGGCCGAATTCACCCGTGTGCCCAGGATCTGCGTCTGGAGACGGATCGTGGCAAAGCGGATCGCGAACATCACCCCCTGCAAACCGCCCGATTGCGTCTGGACCGTCACGCTGGTGGGGCTGTTGCTGCCGAGGATGTAGGCGCCAACGGTGCCGGGCGTGCCGGTGACGGTGACATTTCCGCTGCCCACGCCGGCAATCGGCGGCATGGTCGATCCGGAAATCGGCGGCACGGAATCGAGCAACTGCCATGCACCGCCATTGGTCGACAGGCGCAGCGCTTCACCGTCGTTCGAGGATTCCGCGTCGGCCACGACGAAGGAATAGACTGTCACGCCGCCGCCAGCGGGCGGGGTGACGGCGATGTTGGTGATTGCGATCGTGCTGGTGCCGGATTGCGCGGAATAGAGCACCGGGCGGCCCGGAATGCCGATGAAGGCGGAATTGCCGACCGCTGAGCCGCTCCAGGATGGCGCGGTCACGGCATTATAGGCGGGGTTGGTGCCGGTGACCCTTGCGTTGAAGGTCAGGGTCGATCCGTCGGGCAGGGTGAAGCTGAGGTTCTGGCCCGAAGCGCTGCGCGCGGTGGTATCGTTGTAATTGGCAAGGTTCAGCCAGCAATAGGTCTGCCAGCTTGCCGGAGCGGTGCCTTGGGTGGCGGCCTGCGCGCAGTTCTGCGCCTGCGCGGCGGGGCTCCACAGCAAAGCGCAGGCCATCAGCAGCAGCGCCAGCCAGCGGCGCGGGTGGGGCAACCTCGTAATCATGCCTAGCGCATAGGAAATCATGGTAAACAGCCGGTTAGCAAACCGCCCTTCGCTGTGCCCGCCCATGATCAGCGTCCCAGGCCCAGAAAGCCGAGGCTGTCGGCATCGAACTTCATCCGCACCGCGGCAAAGGCGCCCTTGTCGGTGTTGCGCGCCGGGCCGAAATCGCCGTCGCGGAAGCCTTCGATGTTGTAGCCGAGGGTCAGCAGCATGCCATCCACCGGCACCAGACCGATGGTCGGGCCATAGGAGAAGCTGGTCACTTCATCCTCGATGCTGCTGCGCACGGTGGTGCTTGCACCGATCTCGATGCGCTCGCCGATGCCGATGCGCGCATCGCCGCCGACCAGCACTGCGGTGCCGGTGTATTCGGTGCCATCGAACTGATCGAGGTTGTGACGGGCGCCCACGAACAGGGCGAATTCGTCGCGGCGCACTTCGGCGCCCTTGTCATCGGTTCCGCGCGGGCTGAGGTTGGCTGACAGGCTTCCGACCAGGCGGCGCGAGGTGGCGTTGCCGTCCACGGTCAGCGCGGTACGGCCGGCCCCGCCTGCCCCGCCAATCTCGCCCGCCACTGCGCCAGTGATGCGGTCGCTGCGATATTCGACGCGGCCGAGCATCGCGAAGGGCGAGTGCGAGGGGCGGTGGGCAAAGGCGATGCTTGCATCGAGAATTTCGGCCTTGGCGCCGCCGACCGCTTCGGACTGGGTCCAGGTAATGCCCGAGCCGACCAGGCTGCCTTCGCCAAGCTGACGGATCGCCCCGAGCAGCGCGCCCTTGCGGTCGGCGCTTTCGCCATCGCGCACTTCGCCGCGGGCGGTGACGCTCCAGCGGTCCTTGCGCCATGCCGCGCCGAAGGTGACGGCGGTGAAATCCTCGAACAGCAGCCCGCCCGTGATCTGACCGCCGCTCGCCGCCGGTTGGGCCGGGTTGACGAGATCGCCCGCAGCAGGCTGGCCGCCGATGGTGCGGTTGCCGTCGATCGTGGCATCCACGGTCAGGGTCTCGCTCACCTGAAGGGTCTGCGACAGGCCAAAGGCGGCAAAGTTGCGGGTGCCGTTTTCGCCGATGCTTTCCTGTCCCAGCGTGGTGGTCACCTGACCGCCCTGCCACGGCGCAACTTCGATCCCGCCGCGCAGCTGCCGCGCGTCGATACGTTCGCCATCGCTGATTTCATAGGTCCCGACCAGCCGCACATCCGGCGTGATCGCATAGCGCGCCCCGACGCGGTGGCGGGCGGGCAGATCGACGCTTTCGGCCTTGCCGAGCGCGATCGCGGTCCCGGCGCTCAGTTCAAGCTTGTTGTCGAACAGGCGCTGGGTCGCGCCCGCTTCCAGCACGGTCGAGGCGGCGTTGCTGCCATCGGTGAGGCGATCGTTGAAGTGCACAAGGCCAAGGCGCAGGTTGGTCTGCTGACGGGTCAGCGCCAGCTGGCCCTGTGCAGCGCGGCGGCGGGCCGCATCGATCAGGCTCTCGTCCTGCCACACGCTGCCGGTGAAGGTGAGTTCCTCGGTCAGCAGCACGCGCCCGTCCACGCCGACCTTGCGGCGGCCGCGCTCGACGGCGTTCTGCTGGCCGATGCCGTAATCGGCGTCGATCTGGCGGGCATAGGCGATCAGATCGACCTTGCCGGTCTGGTGCTGCACTTCGGCCAGCCAGCCCTGCGCGGTATCGCCTTCGCGCTGGCTGACAGCGACTTCGGCGCGCACTTCGGTGTTCTCGCCGACGCGGGCGAGCAGATCGACCGCGCCGATATCGGTGCGCTGCGTCTGGCCGCCCGCACCTTCGAGGCCCGCGTCGCTGATCGCGCTTGCACCGATACGCACGCGGCCATCTTCGCTGGTCCAGTCGGCCCGCGCGCCTGCGTTCCATTCGGCCGCGCCCGCGCCATCGGTTTCGAATTCGATGACGATGAACTGCGGGTTGAGGTTGTCATCGCGGCTCAGAACCGGGGCCTTGAAGCGGATCGTGCCGGCCAGCAGATCAAGCTCGTAATCGGTAAACCGCGTCAGGGTGCGGCTGGAGATGATCTGTTCCGGGCGGAAGCGGTCGCGCACTTCCAGCGTGACGCGCTCGGAGTTGGCGAGGATGCGACGGCTGGCGAGGCTGTAGGGGCCCGAGATGCCCTGACCCTGGATTTCCTGACGCTGGAAGCGGCTCGAAACTTCGGCGGCAAAGCCCTGCGCCTTGATCCCGCCGACCCGTGCTTCGCCCATAACCCCGGTGGCGGTGCGGTTGTAAGCGGCAAGGCGCGTCTGGTTGAAGGCGGTCTGGAAATCGCCGTAGAGCGCATAGAAGGTCGCGGTTTCGACGCGCACATACAGCTTTTCGCGGCTGGCGGCGTCGAACTGGCGTGCGGAGGCATCGCCGAACACGGTGTAATAGGCATTGGGATCGATCGCGCCGAGCACGCGGCTGTCTTCGCGCTGCTTGGCGCTGTCATAGGCGAGGGTCAGCAGATATTTCCCCAGCACCCGGCCCTTGGCATACAGCGCGACACGCGCATCATCGCCAAGGTCGCTGTCGAACTGGCCGGCGCGTTCCATGTTGTCGGCCACCGAGCGCGCGCCGACGGTGCCTTCGGCCAGACCGATCACGGTCCATTCCACCGCGCCGGGTTCAATCCAGCCTTCAAGCTCCTGACGGCGGGTGATCTCGCCATCGTCGAAGGTGAAGCCAAGGCGCAGCGAGCCGCTGACCATGGTGGGGGCCAGTTCGATCCTGGCGATGCCATCGGTGCCCTCGACCACCCAGCGCGCGGCCATCGGGGTCATGCCGGTGAGCTGATTGAGCTGCTGGCGGTCGATCTGTTCGGCGCTCTGGTAGGGAGCGTTCAGCGTGAAGCTGCCCGAGATACCTTCGCGCAAGGGGCGGTTGTTGCGATCGAGCACGCGGATCGCCACCACCGGACGGGTGCGGCCATCGGCGACGAGGGTGGACTGGTCGCGCAAGAATTCGACCTTGGCGGGGGCGCGGGTGAAGAACACCTCGCGGGTGAAGGTCTTGGACACTTCGCCGAAGGAATTGAGGATGCGCGCTTCAAGCATGGTGCGGTCGGTCAGCAGCGCCACGCCGCGCCACTGGCTGACGGCCCACTTGCCCTTTTCCGGGGTCTGGGTGCCTTCGAAGGCGAGCGGTTCGACCGGCTTGCCATCAACAAACAGCTGCACGCTCTGGCCGCGGCGGTGGCGGATCGCGACGCGGATGGCGGGGGCACGCGGGTTGGCGTCGGGGGCGGGGGCAAGGAAGCCGTCCTCGCCATCGCCCATCGCAATGTAATCGGTGGCGGCCGGGCCAGTGTCCTTGGCTGCGTCCTTGGGCGCATCCGCGATGATCGCTTCGGCGGCGGGGGCCGGGGCGAGCGCGGCGCGGGCGGCTTCGGGCAGTTCGGCGTGGAAATCGGCGACCACCAGGCTGCCGCCCTGGCCCGTGGCAAAGCGCGAGATCGCGCTGCCGGCGCTGCGTGTGGAGCGGGTGCAATCGACGAACTTGCCGCCTTCGGGCAGGGTCATCGGGGCAACCTGCACCACGTGAGTGCCGGGCACGGCGCCTTCGAAGTGGTAGCGCCCGTCGGCATCGGTGAGCGCGAAGCTGCCATCTTCCAGCATCACGCGCACGCCGGGAATCCCGCGCCGGTCCGCCTCAGGCACGGTGCAGCCGCCTTCGGTGACGCGGCCGATAATAGTCATGCGGTCGGCAATCCCATCCCTCGCGATGTCAATGGCGGCATCGGCGCGCACATCGCGGCCCAGCGCGTCGCGGGCGACGGCAAGGTTGACGGCGCGGCCCGGCGCGGCATCGGGGCGCACGGTCATCGCATAGGTGACGCGCGCGGACGTTCCCGCCGCCAGATCGCCCAGAGCGATGGTCAGCGTGCTGCCATCGGGCGCGATGGTCAGCGCCTGCGGGGCGGCAGGCGCGCCGTTCACCCGCACGCTGTCGGGGCGCAGACGCAGCCAGCGCGAAGGCGTGTCGGTCAGCGTCACGCCGCGGCGGACGCGGCCCGCATCGGTGTTGCTGACGGTGACGGTGTAGAACACCACATCGCCCGGCTGCACGCGGGTGCGCGAGGCGGTCTTGACCAGCCCGAGATCACCGACGGGGCGATCGACCGGCAGATCGACTTCATAGGGCACCGGGTTGTCGAGCACGAAGATATCGCCGAACGAGCCTTCGCGGATCAGGTAGGGCTGACCGTTCGGACGCGACACGCGCGCCAGCACATCACGCGGAGCGACTGACGGGGCAGTGTAGGGGGCGGGCGGCTCGACCACGAGGCGGAAGCGCCCTTGCGTGGTGAGCGGGAACCAGAATTCGCCCGCGCCCATCGGCGTCGCGCGGCCTGCGCCGTCGGTGATGGTCTGGCCGGTCACCACGCTCGAAGGCCAGGCGGTGACGCCGTCGGGTGCGAACACCGTGGCAGGCGCGCCGCTGTCGGCATTGACGAGGCTGACGCGGGCGCCATCGACAGGCGCGCCGGTTTCGCTGTCGAACACCACGCCGAACGGATCGACCAGCACAGTGACGTCGGCGGAAACCAGGGTCGCATCGCTGCCCGGGCGCATCGCGGCCACGGTGATGCGCGTATCCGGGGCGACGGTGAGGCGGCAATCTTCGCGGGCGAGCGGCGGAGGAATGCGCAGCGTGTCGATCACGCCGGCAAAGATGCCGCTGTTGGTGTCGGTTTCGAACACCGTCATGGTTTCGTGATCGCCCTCGGGGGTGGTGAGGACGACGGTGATGGAATCGATCGCGGCCGGATCGCGGTTGGCAAGCGCGGCGGTGATCTCGAAGAACAGGGGCTCGCCCCCGCGCAGCCGGTCGGTCGGTTCGACCAGCGCACTGGCCGTGCTGGAAATCGCCGGGCCGTTCCGGTCAAGCGAGGCGGTGGAGGTGGTGCGCAGGCGCTGGGAAGCGGTCGCCGCAGCCCCGCACTGGGGCGTGCGGTAGACGATTTCGGAACCCTGCCCCGTTCCCGCCACCCGGCGATAGACCCGGATCGCGGGCGCTGTGGCAGGCTGCGCGGAAACTTCGAACCGCACGATATTGCTGGAAATCCGCTGGCGTGCGCCGTCCTCGTCCCAAGCCGCCTCGGCGACGTTGGTGACGGTGCGGACGGTCGCATCACCTGCCGATTGAGCGTGAACCCCTCCCTGCGCCAGCCCGAACGGCAGCAACGCTGCCGCAAGGGCGACCGTCAGGCGACGACGCAAGGAGGGGAAAACACGCAAGACCTAAGTCCCGATCAGGCTTAGTTGATCACGACCTGGAAGTAGAGCGAGCGCGTCTGGCCCGCTGCTACATCTGCCAGCGCGCCGCTGACGCGGTCACGCCCGCCAACGCCGGCGCCGGCGGCAAAGGTGCCGCCCGCAGTGCCGCTATTGGCCGAGCAGGTCGCATCGCCATTCACGAAGATCCCGAAGGCCGAAGCGAAGGTCACATCATCCGGCAGATCGTCGACCAGGTTGACGTCGGTCGCAGTGGCAGCGCCCGAGGCGTTGGCCACGGTGATGCAGTATTCGACCGTCGCGCCCGGAATGGCCTTGGGGTTGTTGGTCAGGTTGACCGGATCGCTGACCACGCGGCTCGCCTTGGTGACCGTCAGCAGCGCGCCGGCCACCGTGAAGCGGCCCTGCGCCGAGAAGCGGCCATCATTGGCGGCGTCTGCAACGCCCATGCCGTCGAACAGCACGGTATCGATGCCGGACGTGTTGGCGCCAGCGGTGCCGGTCAGCGCGCTGCCGAGGCCGACAGCGCCCGCGGCGTGTGCGGCTGCGGTCAGGTTCACATCGAAGGTGTTGCCGTTGACCGCATTGATGCCGATGTCGGCCACCACCAGCACCTCGACGGTGTCGTCTTCGGCGACTTCATCGAGGAAAGTGATCGTGCCGGCAGCCAGTTCGTTGGCGTCGAGCACGCGGTCCCCATCGAGGTCGCGATAGATGCGGATCGGGCCGAGGTTGGCCGCATTGCCCGCCGCCAGTGCAGTGGTCAGGGCAAGATCGACAGTGCTGTTCGACAGGTTGGTCACATCAAAGGCGAGGACGCGGTTGGTCTGGTTCGGCGAAACCGAAACAGGCGTCGTGATCGCGGTGACGGTGACGTTGACGCGCTGGTCGACGGTGAACGCATCGGTCGCCGTCTGAGCATTCTGCGCCGCGCCGCCGACATTGTAGCTGACAGTTGCGGTGTTGGTGATGGTTGTGCCTGCGCTGGTCCCTGCGGCCAGAGCGGGTGTGCTGGACATCGCGACAAGCGCAAGCGCGCTCGCCGCACCCAGCAGTTGCTTGGTGGTCTTCATGGTTATGGTCCCGAGTGTTTGCCCTGCGTCTGTGTTTCCGCCCGCGGGGCTTGGCGGTTATCGCCCGCCGGTCAGCGGATGATGGCTGGATAGGTGAGCCTCCCCGAAGCGCCGGGCGCGATGCTCGCCAGCACCCAGCGGACGTGGGTGACGTCGGCATGGGTGGCGGGACGCGTGGTCCCGTCGGAATTGGTGAGGGTGAGCGAGGCAAGCACGCCCCAGTTCTTGCCGCCGTCCACCGAAACCTCCAGCGCCGGATCGGCATCCGGCGCAAGCCGCACGGCACCGGGCAGCGGGTTGGTGACGACGAAGTTGGTCACAGCCTCGGCGCCCTTGTTGGCAAAGTCGGTGCCGAACACCAGCCGGTCGCCCGGGACAATGGTGGTCGGATCGACCAGTTCGGTGCGTTCCTTGCCGTCGGTGTCGGTGACGGTCTTGACCGCCTTCACATCGCCGCTGAGCGTGATCGGGCTGGCCGTGCCCTGCGCCACAGCCGGCAGCACGGGCATGGAAAGGCTCGCGATGGCGGCGCAGGCGAGCACGAGCTTGGAGATGGTCTTCATGATGCGGCCCTTGATGATGCGGTATGGTGTCGGGTTTCGTGGTTGATGAAGTGTGGCCCGGTTTTCCGGTTACCTGTCGATGGTCACATCGAAGGTGATCGCGCGGTTGGTCCCCGCCGGCACGCCGCCGAGCGTCACGGACACTCCGGCAGCTTGCGAAGCGGCCCCGGCGTCGGCATCGGCCGCATCGGTGAGCGGCGCGGCATCGAGCGCGAGCGTGCCCGGAACATAGGTCGTGCCGGTCGGGATCGCGTCTGTCACGACCAGGCTGGAGATTGCGCCGCTGCCGCTGACGCGAGCTTCGATGGTGAAGGTTGCGGTTGCACCGGGCACGGCGCTGGTGCCGCCGAACGGATCGCGCAGAACCACCGACTTCACGAGCTGGACGGCTGCGACCGAACCGATCAGGCTGCCACGCGCTGTGGCCAGCGCGCCGGTCGTGCCGACCACTGCATCGCCGCCATCCACGCCCTGGCCTGCAAACGTCGTGCCGGGGGCGCCGGTGCCGGTCACGGCGGCGGCGGTAAGCTGCACATTGCTGGTATCGCCATCGGCCACCGACTGCGGGACAGTGACGAGCGCAAAGACCGTCAGGCGCGCATCCTGCGCCAGCACCGGCGTGGTTTGCGGGCTGGCGAGGATCTGGTCGATCCCGTCGTCATAAATGCCGTTGCCGTTGCTATCGATTGCAATGGCGCGAAGCGTAACATCGAAATCATTGCCTGCGACCGCGGTGTCGGCGGTGAGGCGGAAGGCTTCGGGCCCGTTGCCCTGGTTGGTTACTTCGAAGGTCAGCACGGCATCGCCCGGACGGGCGGTAACCGGGCCGGGATCGAGCGAGGTCACGGTCACATCCAGCAGTTCATCGACGCGGACAGTGACAGTGTTGGAGTTGATGGAGCGCGGCGTGCCGGCTTCATCGAAGCTGGCGACGGCGGTGTTCTCGATCAGCGTACCGGCGGTCACCCCTCCGGCAAGCGCAGGCGCGGCATAACCGGCCAGCAGAGCGGGGGCGAGGATGGTGGCGAACGAGCCGTAGAGGCGAGCATGTGTTTTCATGCTCAGAGGAACTACGGAGAAATGGTTAGTATCTGGTTAGCAATCAAATGATGCTTACTGTTTGTGCACCCGGCCGCTAGGCAAATCCCTCTATCATCGTCAGGTTGCGAACAGGTTAGCGGGATCAGCAAACGCCTTGAATTCGAGCGCATTGCCCGATGGATCGCGCAGGAACATGGTTGCCTGTTCGCCCGGCTGCCCCTTGAAGCGGATGGTGGGCGCGATCACGAATTCGCAGCCCCCGTCCCGCAGGCGCGCGGCCAGCGCCTCCCAGTCGGCCATGGTCAGCACCAGCCCGAAATGCGGCACCGGCACGCCGTGCCCATCGACATGATTGCTCGCCCGGTCCCCCGCCTGCCCGGGCGCGAGATGGGCGACGATCTGGTGGCCGTGGAAATCGAAATCGATCCACTCGTCCGATGAACGCCCCTCGGCGCAGCCCATCACTTCGCCATAGAAGCGGCGCGCTTCAGCCAGATCGTCAACCGGGAAGGCGAGATGGAAGGGGGGCAGGGTCATGGGCGGCTCCGTTGTTGCCGGAGCGATAGCCCGTTCAGCCTCGACAGCGCTAGCCTTAATAACTAGGGCAGCGGCGCAACCGGTCACGCAAGGTGGAGCGCGCCGCAATGAAGCTGATCATCGGCAACAAGAATTATTCCAGCTGGTCGCTGCGCGGCTGGCTGGCTGTCAAGCAGTCGGGCCTGCATTTCGAAGAACTCACCGTGCCGATCATGGGTGAGGAATGGGATCGGATGAAGCAGGACATGGGCGAGGTCCAGCCGTCCAGCGGCAAGGTGCCGATCCTGTGGGACGGTGACACCGTGGTGTGGGATAGCCTCGCGATCCTCGAATATTGCGCGGACCGGGTGGGCCGCGAACGGTTCTGGCCCAAGGATGATACCGCCCGCGGCATGGCCCGCGCGATGGTTGCGGAAATGCACTCGGGCTATCAGAGCCTGCGCCGCGAGCTGCCGATGAACATCCGCCGCCGGGTAGAACTGCCGGGCATCGCCGACCAGACGAAGCACGATATCGTGCGCATCCTCAGCCTGTGGGCCGAGGCCCGCGCGCGCCATGGCAGTGCCGGGCCATACCTGTTCGGCACCTTCGGCGCGGCCGACATCTTCTACGCCCCGGTGGTGACGCGCTTTGTCACATACGGGATTGGCGTGCCCGGCTTTGCGCAGGCCTATATGGAGGCGCTGCTGGAACATGACTGGATGCGGGAATGGATCGGCGCGGCCGAGGAAGAGGAATGGGTGATCGAACAGTTCGAGATGGTGCGGTGATGCGGCGTCTGCTTGCCCTGCTGGCGGTTCTGCTCGCGCTCGTCCCCGTGCCCGCGCTGGCGTGGGGCGAGTATGCCCACCGCCAGACTGCGAGCATCGCCGAGGCCAATGTCTCGCCCGATGTGCTAGCGAAGATCCGGGGCCTGCTGGCCCGCGAAAAGGATCTCGCCACGCCCGATTGCCCTTTGAAGACCTTGCAGGATGCGGCGGTGTGGCCCGATTGCCTGCGCGGCGAAAGCTGGCGGTGGGGCTATACCTTCGCCTGGCATTACCGCACCGCGCCGGTGTGCAAGGCCTTCGATCCGCGCGCCAACTGTTCCGGGGGCAATTGCGTCACCGCGCAGATCCAGCGCGCTCAGCGGGTGCTCGCCGATGAACGCCTGCCCGCGCACGAGCGGCTGGAGGCGCTCGCCTTCATGGTGCACTTTGCAGGCGATGTGCACATGCCGCTCCATTCGGGCGATAATGACGATCAGGGTGGCAATGGCCGCAAGGCCGATTACGGGATCAAGCCGGGCCTGAACCTGCATTCGATCTGGGATGGCCCGCTGGCCGAGCGGGCGATCAGCGACCCCGCCGACCCGGTGGTGCGCCGCTATACCCCTGCCGAACGCGCCGAACTGGCCAGCGGCACCCCGGACGATTGGGGCCGCGAAAGCTGGGAAATCGCCCGCAGCTTCGTCTATCCCACCGCCTTCGATACCGAAAATCTGTGCGACGGCACTCTGCCGGAAAGAACCGCTTTGTCGCAGGAAGATATTGTCCGCGGTGTCCCGATTGCGCGGGCGCGGGTGGTGCAATCGGGGCTGCGGATTGCAGGCCTGCTCGAAGCGGCGTTCAGGCCCGGCCCGCTGGTCCCCGACGCGCCGCGCCGCCGCCGGAACTAACCGAACGCCTTGGCGAGGAACCACACGGCCACGCCCAGCATCGCCAGCGCCAGCACCCGCCGGACCATCCGCGCCCGCGCCTCGGCCATCAGCGCCTTGCGCGCGTGCCCGGCGGTAAGGACCAGTGCGAGGTGGATCGTGGTGGCAATCCCCACGCTGATCGCCGCCAGCGCCAAGCCTTGCGCAAGGTCCGGCCGTCCGCCCTTCACGAATTGCGGCGCCACGGTGATAATGAACAGCGCCGATTTGGGGTTGAGGAGGTTGATGACGAACCCGGCCAGCGCATGACGTTCGCCGCCTGTCTTCGGCGTGATGGTGGGCGAACTTGTCCCCGCGTCTCTCCACGCCTCCCACGCCAGCCAGCCCATCATCGCCGCTGCCAGCACTGACACCGCCTGCGTCAGTCCCGGCCCGGCCGCAAGGATAAGGCTCGCCGCCAGCACGCTCAGCGCGGCATTGGCGGCCAGCCCGGCTGCGACCCCGCCGATTGCTGCCAGCCCGGCGCGGCGGCCTTCGGACAAGGTCAGTGTCACCAGCCACGCCATGTTGGGGCCGGGCGTCAACTCCACCACCAGCACCGCCAGCGCGAAACCTGCCCAGCCCATCGACCCGTCGGTCATCGCCCGGCAGTGCCCGCCCGGTGGATGGCGGCACAATCGCGCTTTCTCATTGGCGGCAACTCCTGCTAGGCCCCCATTCATGCCCGCAACCATGCTCGACGCAGCCGACCTTGCCAAGCGCCTGATCGCGGCGCCTTCCGTGACGCCCGCGACCGGACCGGTGTTCGACGCGCTTGAGGCGATGCTGGTGCCACTGGGCTTTGCCGTCCACCGCTTCATCCGCGGGGACGGGGCCGAGGGTTCTGACGAAGCGCCGGTCGAAAACCTGTTCGCGATCCGGCACGGCCCGCCAGCCTCGCGCCACTTTGCCTTCGCCGGGCACCTCGATGTCGTGCCGCCGGGCGAGGGTTGGGCGAGTGACCCCTTCGAACCGCAGGTGCGCGGCGAACTGCTCCACGGGCGCGGGGCGGTGGACATGAAGGGGGCGATCGCCGCGATGGTTGCCGCTGTCGCCGAAGTGCCGGCCGAGGCGGGGACGATCAGTTTCATCATCACCGGCGATGAAGAAGGCCCCGCGCTCCACGGCACCCGCGCCCTCATCGATTACATGGCGGCAGAGGGTATCCAGCCCGACCTGTGCCTTGTCGGCGAGCCGACTTCAGTGAACCGCCTTGGCGATATGGTGAAGATCGGGCGGCGCGGTTCGGTCAACATCTTCATCGATGCGCAGGGCACACAGGGCCATGTCGCCTACCCGCATCTCGCCGACAATCCCTTGCCCCGGCTGGTCGCGATCCTCAGCGAACTTGATGCCCTGACGCTCGATACGGGCACCAAATGGTTCCAGCCCAGCAATCTCGAAATCACCGACATCAATGTCGGCAACAAGGCGCACAATGTCATCCCCGCGCAGGGGCAGGCGCGCATTTCGATCCGCTTCAATGACCTGCACACCGGCAAGAGCCTGTCGGACCGGGTCTGCGCCATCGCCGAAAAGCATGGCGGCAAGGCGCGGCCAGTCATTTCGGGCGAACCTTTCCTGACTGAGCCGGGCATCTTCTCGAAGCTGGTCAGCGATGCGATTGCGGCGGAAACCGGCGTTGTGCCCGAACTTTCCACCACCGGCGGCACATCGGATGCGCGCTTCCTGCGCAGCGTTTGCCCTGTCATCGAATTCGGCCTGTGCAACGCAACGATGCACAAGCGCGACGAGGCCGTGGCCATCCCCGACCTTGCCGTGCTCGCGCGCATCTACGCCCGCATCGCGAGCCAGGCGCTGGCGCTGGCCACACCTGAGAACTAACCGCTACGCGCGGACGGGAGCCAACATGGACCGCAAGCTTACCCTCTATATCCTGATCGGCATGGTGCTGGGCGTGATCGTCGGGCAGGTGTTGAACCAATCGCTGCCGGCCGAGGTGATCAAGGAACAGATCGCCCCGTGGTTCAAGCTGCTGTCCGACATCTTCCTCAACCTCATCAAGATGCTGGTCGCGCCGCTGGTGCTGTCCACCATCGTTGTCGGCATCGCCCACATGGGTGACAGCGCGGCGCTGGGCCGCATCGGGGTGCGCGCGCTTACGTGGTTCATCACCGCCAGCCTGATCTCGATCGGGCTTGGCCTCTTGCTGGTCAATTTCTTCCAGCCCGGCATCGGCGCGCCGATCCCCGATGCGGCCGCCGCCACTGCCGCAGTGGGCGAGGTCAAGGAGCTGAAGGCGACCGACTTCATCCTATCGATCTTCCCCAAGAACGCGGTCGAGGCGCTGGCGACCAACAACATCCTGCAAATCCTCGTGTTTTCGATCTTTGCCGGGGTCGCGCTGTCGGCCATTGGCGAGCGCGGGCAGGCGCTGGTCAAGGGCGCGGATGCGCTGGCCGAGATGATGCTTCAGGTCACCGGCTACGTGATGCGTTACGCTCCGGTCGCGGTGTTCGGCGCGCTGGCGAATGTGGTGGCGGCGAGCGGCCTCGCAATCCTCGGCACCTATCTGACCCTGCTGACCGAGTTCTACTTCTCGCTGGTGCTGCTGTGGGTGATCCTGCTGGGCGCGGGTGCGCTGTTCCTGGGCAAGCGCATCCTGACGCTGATCCGCTACATCCGCCAGCCGCTGATGATCGCCTTTTCGACCGCATCCTCGGAAGCGGCGCTGCCCAAGTTGTTCGAACAGCTCGACCGCTTCGGCGTGCCGCGCCGCATTTCGGGCTTCATGCTGCCGCTGGGCTACTCGTTCAATCTCGATGGCTCGATGATGTACATGAGCTTTGCGACGATCTTCATCGCGCAGGCTTATGGCATGGACCTCAGCGTCGGCACGCAGGTGATGATCCTGCTGACGCTGATGATCTCGTCCAAGGGCATCGCCGCTGTGCCGCGCGCGTCGCTGGTGGTGATCACCGGGACGCTGGCAATGTTCGGGCTTCCCGTGGAGGGCGTGGCGATCATTCTCGCCATCGACCAGTTCCTCGACATGGGCCGCACGGCGACCAACGTGGTCGGCAATGCGGTGGCGACCGCGGTCATCACCAAGTGGGAAGGGATGCTGGAGGTGGAAGAGCCCGAAGTGGTCGAACACCCCCACGCCCCCGCCCACACCGCCGCCGACGGCCGCGCAGGGCTGGAGCTCGATCCGAGCAATTTCGAAGAGGGCGGACGCTAGGGAGCGGGCGTCCTCCGGGCCGCCTCCACCTTCGCGCGATAGGCCGTGTAAACACTCTCGTCGACGATCAGTGACGGTGCCCCCTCGGCATGCAGGGTCCAATTGTGGAGGCAGTTCCATGCGCGGTCGGTCGAGCCCGGCGCCACCAGCGTTAGCGTCGGATAGCCCCATTCGCTGGTGCCGGAGCGCAAGTGGCTCGGAACCGCGCCGCACTCCGTGATAGCCTCGGGCAGCGACCGGGCCGCACAGGCCGCCTGCCGCGCTTCATTGTCGGCGAATACCAAGTACAGGACGCCGAACATCACCGCCGGAAGTCCGACCGCGAGCGCGATGCGGGGGGCGGCCTTCAGGCGGGGGGCAGCCACGATGCCGGCGCTGACAAACGGGGAAGCGGCAAAGGCAAGCAGCGCCCACAGGAAGGGCTCTTCACTCTCGCACGGCGGCAGGCCGTATCTGAGAAAGGTGAAGGCAAAAGCGAAGAGCAGCGACAGCAAGCCTGCAAGGAACAGCAGTACTCCCGCCGCATATCGCGCGCGCGCTGCCCACGTCATTGCCCGTGCCCCCGGTTTTGCCTCACTCCCTCACATACTCCACAGGCACAAACGCGCCCAGCGAGCACCCCGCGCCGCGCTGCGGCACGCCGCCGAAATTGGTGAGGCTGTAGACGATCTGCGGCGTGCACAGCTGGTTGATCGAGGTTTCATAGGTGATCGCCCGGTCCATCCCGAGACCGGGGCAGCTGCTGCGCAAGGTGTTGCGGTAAACCTTGCCGCTGTTCATCTCGAAATCGATCACCCGGTCGGACCGCACCACGGTGGCGCGCACCTGATCACGGTTGATGCAGCTTTCGCCCTGGCCGAGCACGGTTACCGCCGGAACGCGGGCGGCATCGGCCTCGGCGCGGGCGGCGGGGTCGGCTGGGGCGCAGGACACCGCCAGCGCAGCGAGCGGGGCAAGGGGCAGCAAGCGAGGGGGCATGGCGTCTCTCCACCGTGAGGGGTGCGCCATGATCGCCCACCCGCTTGAACCGCGCCTTAATCCGCTCGGGCTTCGGCGGCGCGGCCCTTGGGGGCTTCGAGCACTTTCTTGCGGAAGCTGCACAGGTCCGCGACCTTGCAGCGCCAGCATTCAGGCTGCCTCGCCTTGCAGACATAGCGCCCGTGCAGGATCATCCAGTGGTGCGAATCCCGGCGGAAGGGCTGAGGCACCCGCTTTTCCAGCTTCGCCTCGACCTGATCGGGGGTCTTGCCCTTGGCCATGCCGGTGCGGTTGGAGACGCGGAAGATGTGCGTGTCGACCGCGAAGGTTTCCTGCCCGAACCAGCAATTGAGCACCACGTTGGCGGTCTTGCGCCCCACGCCGGGAAGCTTCACGAGCGCCTCGCGGGTGTCGGGCACTTCGCCGCCATGTTCATCGACGAGAATCTGCGACAGCGCGATCACGTTCTTGGCCTTGGAATTGAACAGGCCGATGGTCTTGATGTGCTCCTTCAGCCCCGCCTCGCCTAACCCAAGCATTTGCTTCGGCGTGGTGACCTTGGCGAACAGCGCGCGGGTCGCCTTGTTCACGCCCACATCGGTCGCCTGCGCCGACAGCGCCACCGCGACGAGCAACTGGTAGGCATTGCCATATTCCAGCTCGGTCTGGGGGGAGGGGTTGTCTTCGGCCAGCCGGCGGAAGAATTCGAAAATCTGGTCGCGCGTCATCAGCCGAACAACCTGCCCCAGAAACCTGTCTTCGCCGCCGCTGCGGGCGGTGCGGACGGGCGCGCCCAATCGGTGCGCTTCTGCCAGGTCAGCCCCGGCACTTCGACCCGCCGTTCGGGATCGCCGCTCCAGTCGGGCTTGAAACCTTGCGCCGTCAGGGCCGCCACGATCTCGGCGCCGATGCCCTGCTTTGCCTCGGCCCCTTTGGCGACCGCATCGAAGCCGATCAGCAGCGGACCGCCGCCCATTGCGCGTTCGATATCCTGCCCGTGATAGAAGGCAAACCCGCGCCATTTGCCCGGCAGGTCGCGGCCGATCAGGTCCCAGGCATCGCCATGCGCATCGCTTGCGGTCATGCCGGCATTGTGGAGCGCGAGTATGCCGCCAGCCTCCAGCGCAGCGAAAGCACGGGCGAGCCGGTCCCAATCGGTGGTCGCTGGCCACTCGACTTCGGCGGCGCGCTTGGCCTCCATCACCGCCCGTGCATGATCGCGCACCGCAGCAGCATGGGGCGCGGCCTGCGGATCGAAGGCCATGTCGGCCAGATAGGTTTCGAGATCGTCCTCGTTGAAGAACCCGCCCGCGATCAGCAGTTCCACAGTTTCGCGGTGGTAGGCGAGATCGTCGAAATCATTATCCATCGCAGCTACAGCCCCAGCACATCGTTCATGGTGTAGCGCCCCGCGCCCTTGCCGGTCAGCCATTCAGCCGCCTTCACCGCGCCGCGCGCGAAGATCATGCGGTTTTCTGCCGAGTGGGAAAACGTCAGCCGCTCCTCGGCGCCGGCGAAGATCACCGAATGCTCGCCCGCCACGGTGCCGCCGCGCAAGGTGGCAAAGCCGATCGCGCCGGCTGCGCGTGCGCCGGTCATGCCGTGGCGGCCGCTTTCCATGTTGTCGCTCAGCACGATCCTGCGCCCCCTGGCCGCCGCCTCGCCGAGCAGCTTGGCCGTGCCCGAGGGCGCATCCACTTTCATGCGGTGGTGCATTTCGAGCACCTCGATATCCCAGTCCGGGCCGAGCCGCGCGGCAGCCTCCTGCACCAGATGCGCGAGCAGTGTCACCCCCAGCGAGAAATTGCCCGATTGCAGCACGGGCACGGCGCGTGCGGCTTCGGCGAGCATCACGAAATGCGGCTCTTCAAGGCCGGTGGTCCCGACCACGATCGGCTTGCCCGCCACTTTGGCTGCGCCGAGGTTCGCGCCGAGCGCATCGGGCGCGGAAAAATCGACCAGCACATCGCACTGCGGGGCGAACGGACCGATGCTTCCGCCTGCATCGACGCCCGCAAAGATCGTGTGACCGGCATCGGCAATCGCTGCCTCCAGCGCCTGCCCCATGCGGCCCTTGTGCCCGATCACCCCGAATTTGAGCTGTGCCATTGCCTGCCTCTATGCCTCATGCTTGAAGGCCTCATGGCAGAGATTGAACGCATCGTCATCCTTACCGGCGCAGGGATTTCCGCCGAAAGCGGGATCGATACTTTCCGCAGCAGTGGGGGCCTGTGGGAACAGCACCGGGTGGAGGATGTCGCCACCCCTGAAGGTTTCGCGCGCAACCCCGACCTCGTGCTCAATTTCTACGATATGCGGCGCGCCGCGCTTGCCGATGTTGTGCCCAATCCGGCGCACACGGCACTGGCCCGGCTGGAGCGCGAATTTGCAGGCGATCTGCTGCTGGTCACGCAGAATGTCGATGATTTGCACGAACGCGGCGGTTCGGCGCGGGTGCTGCATATGCATGGCGAACTGAACAGCGCGCTGTGCACATCGTGCGAGATGCGTTCGCCCTGGCGCATCGCCATGATCGACCGGCCCCCGTGTCCCGTCTGCCACGCGCCGACCTTGCGCCCCGATGTCGTGTGGTTCGGCGAGATGCCCTATGAGATGGGCCGCATCTACCGGGCACTTGAAGCTTGCGATCTGTTCGTCAGCATCGGCACATCGGGCGCGGTCTACCCGGCTGCGGGCTTTGTGGCTGAAGCGCGGGCGAACGGGGCGCGGTGCCTCGAACTCAACCTTGAACTCTCCGAAGGCTCGCGGATGTTCCATGAAACCCGTCACGGTCCGGCCAGCGTGCTGGTGCCGCAATGGGTGGACGAGGTGCTGGGAACATGAGGCGGCGATACGGCCTTCTTGGGGTGCTGCTGGCCCTGTCCGCCTCGCCCGCGCTGGCCGAGGTGAGCGACAAGATCCCGTCGCTGGCCAACCTGTGGCTGTGGGCTGCCGGGTTCACGCTTGCGGCCCTGCTGCTGGCATGGCGGCGCCCGGTGGCGGGGCTGGCGGTGGTGCCGTTTGCGGCGCTCTGGGCATGGAGCGGGCATGAAATGCTGAGCGATCCCTGGGTCGGCCCGGCGATCCTGCGCGAGCAGGGCAGGGCCTATGTCCAGGCGGTCTATTGGAGCGCGGCCGCCGGGGTGACCGGCCCGCTGCTGGTGGCGGCGCTGGCCTTGTGGCTACGCTTGCGCAAGGCCGCCGCCATGACTGTGCAGGGCCGCCATGATTACCGGCTTTCGGCCCGCGATCCTGCCTTCTTCACCGCCGCGCTCGAACGTGGGCTTTTGCAGCCGCCTGAGATCATCGTCCCCGGCGATCCCAACGCCGGGCGCTACAACAAGCGCCGCACCTTCCTGTGGGATCTTTTCGGAGCGGGGGAGGAGGGCTTCGATTTCCACCTTGTGGCCTACAGCGCAGCAGGCCCGCCCGAGGATGCCCACCAGCTCGCCCGCCGGGTGTTCGCCGCGCTGATCGCCATGGATGATGCCGCGCGCGCTATACCCGTGGCCGGGGACGAGAACGAATATCTGTTCAGCGTCACCCTCGATCTGGACAACGGCGTGGTGCAGCTCGATTACGCCGCGAGCACTGTGAACACTGAATGGACCGTCCATTTCCTGCCCGGCGAGGATGGCACCTTCACCTGCCTTGGCATTCCCGACTGGCGCAATCCGGGGCGCTTCATCATCTGAGGGTCAGTGCCCGCAGGCCTTGCAGGCCGGATCGGGTCCAATGCGGATCGTGCGCATCCCCGGCTCCAGTCCATCGAGGATGTGGAGGCGGCTCCATTGCGGCGTGCCCAGCGCCGCGCTGTCCGCCAGCAACACCTTGATCGCCTGCATCGCGGCAAAGCTGCCCACCCAGCCGGCCATCGCGCCAAGCATGCCGTCATCCGCGCAGGTGTCGCAATCCTCGGCATCGAAGGCATCGCCGACGAAGCAGCGATAGCAGGCCTCACCCGCGAGGTGCCCGGCCCACGCGCCGACCTGTCCCTGAAACCGGCCCACTGCCGCCGACAGCAGCGGGATGCCAGCAGCAACGCAGGCGTCCGACACGGCGAGGCGGGTGGCGAAATTGTCGGTCCCGTCAAGCACCAGGTCCGCGCCTGCGATCAGGCTGGCGGCATTGCCGGGCGTGATCCGTGCGTCGGACACATCGACTTGGCACGCATCATCGAAATTGGCGAGCCAGCGGCGGGCGGAAACGGCCTTGCCATAGCCCACATCGCGGGTGGTGAAGATCGTCTGGCGCTGGAGGTTCGACACATCGACCACATCGTCATCGACCAGCGCCAGCCGCCCGATCCCGCTCGCCGCGAGATATTGCAGCGCCGGCGATCCAATTCCGCCAAGGCCGATGATCGCAACCTTGCTCGCGGCGAGGCGCATCTGCCCGGCGCCGCCGACCTCGGGCAGGACGATATGGCGGGCGAAACGGTCAAGCCTTGCAGGCGAGAGGCTCATGGGTTCGGCTTGTCCTTGCGCCGTTCCTGCTTGAAGGCCCCGATGCCGTGCCACCACAGGAAGGCAATCACCGCGCCCTTGGTGGGCTGGAGCATGACGAGCAGCATCACGACCGAGACAGGCAGCAGGATGGCGAGCGTTGCCCAAGCCGAAATCCCGCCGGAAATCATCGCGATCACCACCGGCGCCAGCAGGTGGCCGACCACGAAAATGCCGATATAGGCCGGAAAATCGTCGGCCTGCTGCAAGGACCAATCCTGCTTGCAATGCCCGCAGCGGTCCACGGGCTTGAGCCATTTGCGGAACAGCGGCGCTTCCCCGCAGCGGGGGCAGCGACATCTCGCGCCCCGCACAAGCGATGGAATCCACCCCTCGGGCAGGGAGATAAGCTCAGGCGAAAGGCGCAGATGGGGCATGGAAAGGCTGTTTACAGCCTGTGGACGCGCTGTCGACAGGCCTGTTGGCAGGCCTGTCGAAATCGCGGGGGGAAGCTGGGGGTGTCGAGAAGGCCCGCCCCGCTGCGACTAGGCGGCCAAGCCGCCAAGTCTCGCTCCCCTCCCGCAAGCGGGAGGGGCGTCACCGCCCATAGCCCCCCTCCCGCTTGCCCCCGGCTCAGAGGCCGGGGCGGGTATCGGGGTTAGGGGTGGGCACGAAAGGCCTAGCTCTCCAGCTGGCGCAGCAGGCTGCGCACATCGCCGTCCATGTCGGCATCGCGCTGGCGCAGGTCTTCGATCAGGCGCACCGCGTGGATCACGGTCGAATGGTCGCGCCCGCCGAACTTGCGCCCGATTTCGGGATAGGAGCGCGGCGTGAGCACCTTGGAGAGATACATCGCCACCTGGCGCGGGCGCACCACGGCCCGCGCACGCCGCTTGCTGCTCATTTCCGCGCGGTCGATGCGGTAGAAATGGCAGACGGTGCGCTGGATCTCGTCGATGGTGATGCGGCGGCGGTTGGCCGACAGGATATCGGTCAGCTGCTCTTCAGCCAGCTGGAGCGACACATCCTGCCCGGTCAGCTGCGCATAGGCGATCAGCTTGTTGAGGCCGCCCACCAGCTCGCGCACGTTGCGGGTGATGGTGCGGGCGAGGAAATCGACCACATCTTCCGGCACCGAAAGCGGCGCGAAGCGGGTCAGCTTGCTGACAAGGATCTTTTTGCGCAGCTCGATATCGGCGGGCTGGATATCGGCCACCAGCCCCATCGACAGGCGCGAAAGCAGGCGCGGTTCCACCCCGTCCAGCGCCTGCGGGGCGCGGTCGGCAGCGAAGACCAGCCGCTTGCCCTCGGCCAGCAGCGCGTCGATCGTGTAGAGCAGTTCTTCCTGCGCGCTCGCCTTGCCGATGATGAACTGGATATCGTCCACCAGCAGCAGATCGAAGCTGCGCAGGCGCGCCTTGAATTCGATCGTCTGGCTCGACTTCAGGGCCTGCACGAATTCGACCATGAAGCGTTCGGCCGAGCAGTAGAAGATCCGCGCACGCGGGTGTGCATGCAGGTAGCCGTGGCCGATGGCGTGGAGCAGGTGGGTCTTGCCCTGACCGGTCGCCGCCTTGAGGTAAAGCGGCGAGAACTGCGGCTGTTCCAGTGCGGCCATGCGCTGCGCGGCGTTGCAGGCGAGAATGTTCGCCTCTCCGGTAACGAAGGCGGCAAAGGTCAGCGAAGGGTCGAGGCCCACGGATGAGGTGAAGGTCGCATCGCCGATCGCGCCTGCGGCCATGGCGATCGCGCTGGCGCCGTCATTGGCCGGGCGGCGGCCATCGTCGAGGCGCAGTTCGGGCAGCTGGCGGCGGCCCGGATGGACCATGATGTTGACCTTGCGCACTTCGCTGCGCGCAATTGACCAGGCAAGCTGGAGCCGATCATGAAACCGGTCGCGCACCCAGTTAGCCGAAAATTCGGTGGGCAGATACAGATCGAGCGTCCCGCAATCGCGGTTCAGAGCGCCAAGCTGGATCGGCTTAATCCACTGGCTGTGCAGCTGGTGCCCCAGGTCCTTGCGCAGGCCCTGACTGATATCGGACCAGTCGGCAGCGAGGTTAACGGCTTCGGAATCTTCCATCAGATGTTCATCGGCCTGGCGGCCATTCGTCCGCGCCTTTTCAGTCCTGTGCACAAGCTCATCCCCAATTCACGCACGGCCCGAGGCCAGCAAGGCCGCAGACTCACTATATCCCATTGCGACAGGCACTGCCTTTCCCTTCCCCGGAATCGCAATTCCGCGGACCCCCCCTGTCGGCCAGTTTGTTAAAGCACCCGGACTGTCCCGCGCCGGGTGGAACTCATGTAAAGAACGCATCGGCCCGCGGCGCAAGCGCGGACTTTTAAAAAAAGTGAAATAATCCTGTTGACTCGCCTCTACCCCGCAGACTTGCGTTCATCTCATTGGAATCATGGAGAAACCACGTTTTGAGACACGCGAATCGCGGCGAATCCTAGGGTTTCTGCGCGGTGTCACTGAAGCATTTCGTGCAAACGAAACGGGCCGCGCTCATAGAGCGCGGCCCGTTGCCGTTATGGTTTCCCGTGGACCCCGTAGCCGCCCTTAAGGGACGTTAACAGGGGCGCAGGCGATTCGAATCAGAGAGTGGCCACGCGACGCGTCAGGCGCGACATCTTGCGGGCCACGGTGTTCTTGTGCAGCACGCCGCGCGCCACGCCGCGCGCCATTTCCGGCTGGGCCGCCTTGAGAGCAGCAGACGCCGCTTCCTTGTCGCCCGCTTCGCAGGCAGCTTCGACCTTCTTGATGAAGCTGCGGATGCGGCTGATCCGCGCACCATTGATGGCGGCGCGGTTGGCGTTGCGGCGGATGCGCTTCTTGGCTTGCGGCGTATTGGCCATATTCGTGTCTGTCTCGCGTTTGGTTCAGGCCGGCGGGCGGCTGAAAGGAAATCCGTGGGTGTGCTCGAAAGGGGCGAGCAGACACAGGGTCCGACCGCCGGAAAGCGGCGCACATAGTCACAACCCGTCAGAAGGTCAACGATTCTCCCACCGGCGGGCGATCACCGTTGGCAGACCGGACAGAACCACGTGCTGCGCCCGCCTTGCGCGATCCGCTGGATGGCGCCGCCATCGTTCCGGCGGCACATCTCCCCCTCGCGGCCATAGACATCGAAGCTGCTGGCGAAATAGCCCAGTTCGCCATCGGGCCGGGCATAGTCGCGCAAGCTGGAGCCGCCGTCGCGGATCGAGGCTTCAAGCACATCGCGAATCGCCGGGACCAGCCGGGCGAGCTGCGCGCGCGTGACCTTGCCCGCCGGTTTCGTCGGGCGGATACCGGCCCGCCACAGCGCCTCGCACACGTAGATATTGCCCAGCCCCGCCACGATCCGCTGATCGAGCAGCGCAAGCTTGATCGACACCACCTTGCCCGCCAGCGCCGTCCTGAGGTGCTCTGCGCTCAGCCCCGGTCCCAGCGGCTCCGGCCCGAGGGCGGCAAACTGCGGCCATGCTTCCAGCGCGGCTGTCTCCACCAGATCGACCGAGCCGAAGCGGCGCGGATCGCACAGCGCGAAGCGGTGGCTGGCGGTTTCCATCAGCAGGTGATCGTGCGTTTCGGGCGTTTCCGGATCGATCCGCCAGCGCCCGCTCATGCCGAGGTGGAAGATCATCGTCGCCCCCCGGTCGAGATGCAGCAGGCCGTATTTCGCCCGCCGGCCCAGCGATGTGACGGTCGCCCCGGTCATCACCTGCACCAGATCAGCCGGGAAGGGGCGGCGCAGATCGGCGCGATTGAGTGTGACGCGCGTGATCCTCTCGCCTTCAAGGAAGGCAGCAAGCCCGCGGACGGTGGTTTCGACTTCAGGTAATTCCGGCATGGTTTTGCGCCTGTAACACCCTTTGCCTCGGCAGCAATTCCCCTCTAGGGAACGCCGCATGAGCGAAACACCCGACGAAACCGTCTCCTTCGGCTACCAGCAGGTCACCCCGCAGGAAAAGACCCGCAAAGTGGGCGAGGTCTTCTCCAGCGTTGCCCGCAAGTATGACATCATGAACGATGCCATGTCGGGCGGGCTGCACCGCTTGTGGAAGGACCGCTTCGTCAAGCGCGTCAAGCCGCAGCCGGGCGAACAGATCCTCGACATGGCGGGCGGCACCGGCGATATCGCCTTCCGCATGGCGGCCAAGGGCGCGCACATCACGGTCGCCGATATCAATCAGGACATGCTCGATGTCGGCGCCGAACGGGCGCTGGAGCGCGGGTTTGACGAAGATGACGGCGCGCTGGTGTTCACCTGTCAGAACGCCGAACAGGTCAGCTTCGCTTCCAACACCTTCGATGCTTACACCATCGCCTTCGGCATCCGCAACGTGACCCACATCGACAAGGCACTGGCCGAGGCCTTGCGGGTGCTGCGTCCCGGCGGACGGTTTTTCTGCCTCGAATTTTCGACCGTTGAGTGGTCGGGGCTCAAAGAGGCTTACGATATCTATTCCGAACACCTCTTGCCGCGCATGGGGCAGGCGATTGCGGGGGACGCGGATTCCTATCGCTATCTCGCCGAATCGATCCGCAAGTTCCCGCCGATGCCGGCCTTCGAACAGATGATTCGCAAGGCCGGGTTCGCCAACACCAAGGTCGAACCGATCATGGGCGGTCTGGTGGCGATCCATTCGGGGTGGAAGATTTGAGTGGCGCGCCTGACACACCCCTCCCGCTTGCGGGAGGGGCAGCGAGACTTGGCGCGAAGCGCCTAGTCGCAGCGGGGTGGGCACCCGCCGCCGCCGGACTTGCCCACCCCCGACCCCTCCCGCAAGCGGGAGGGGAGTGAGGCCAATGACTTCCTCCGTCGTCCACCTTTCCCGCCTTGCGCGCTGGGGCGTCACGCTTGCCCGGCGGCGCGCGCTGGTGGGGATCGAGAATGATCCCAATGCGCCCATGGCGGTGCGCAATCTGGTGCGGCTGGCGCGGCTGGCGACGCTCACCGGCAAGGGCGGCACGCGCGACTATGCCGGAGCGTTCCGCGCGATTGGCCCTGCCGCGATCAAGCTGGGGCAGAGCCTTGCGACCCGCCCCGATCTGGTCGGCGAGGAGGCGGCGAACAACCTGCTGTCCTTGCAGGATTCGCTTCCCCCGGTGCCCTTCTCCCAGATCAAGGCGGCGATCGAATCGAGCTTCGGCCAGCCGATCGAAAACCTGTTTTCCGAAATCGACCCCGTGCCCGTCGGCGCGGCCAGCATCGCGCAGGTTCACAAGGGCATCACCACCGATGGCCGCAAGGTCGCCATCAAGGTGCTGCGCCCCGGCATCCGCGAGAAATTCGCGCGCGATATCCAGACCTATGAATGGGCCGCCGCCCATGTCGAGGCGATGGGCGGAGAAGCGGCGCGCCTGCGCCCGCGCCTGACCATCGCCAACTTCAAGCGCTGGACCAATTCCGAGCTCGACCTCAGGCGCGAAGCCGCCTCGGCCAGCGAGCTTGCCGAACAGATGGCGGGCGTCCCCGGCTACCGCATCCCCAAGGTCGATTGGGACCGCACCAATGGCCGGGTGATGACAGTCGAATGGATCGACGGGATCAAGATCAGCCGCGTCGAGGACCTGCGCGCACGCGGGCACGATCTGGCGGCGATTTCCGAACGGCTCGTGATCAGCTTCCTGACGCAGGCGATCAGCATGGGCTTCTTCCATGCCGACATGCATCAGGGCAATCTGTTCGTGGAGGATGACGGCACGATTGTCGCCATCGATTTCGGGATCATGGGCCGCATCGACCGCCGGGCGCGGCAGTGGCTCGCAGAGATTCTCTATGGGCTGACCACCGGCAATTACCAACGCGTCGCGGAGATCCATTTCGAGGCGCAATATGTGCCCAGTTACCATTCGGTCGGCGAATTCGCGACCGCGCTGCGCGCCGTGGGCGAACCGATGCGCGGCAAGCCGGTGAAGGAACTCAGCGTCGGTCAGATGCTCGACGGGCTGTTTGCCATTACCCGCGATTTCGACATGCAGACCCAGCCGCACCTCTTGCTGCTGCAAAAGACGATGGTGATGGTCGAAGGCATCGCCACCCAGCTGAACCCCGACATCAACATGTGGGACACCGCCGCGCCTTATGTGCGTGAATGGATCCGCGATGAACTGGGTCCGGAAGCCGCGCTGGCTCAGCGAATCAAGGACGATACCGACACGCTGCTGCGTCTGCCCGGCCTGATCCGCCGGGTGGAGGAGATGTTCCCGCCCAAGGGCGGCGCGCCCGAACCGCCGCCGCTGCCGGAAATCGCGCTGATCACCGACAAGCGCGAAGGGCGCGGCTGGCTCGGCTATGCCCTGACCGCGCTGGCCGGGGCGGGCGCGCTGTGGGGAGCCATGGCGCTCGGCTGGATCGGATGATCCCTGCGTCCCGCTGGCGGGCTCGCTGGCAGGCGCTGGGCCGACCTTTCCCGCATCTCCCGCGCCTTGCCGCTCGGCTGGTGCTGGCGATGCTGGGGGCGGCGCTGGCGTGGAGCGCGCTTGCCAGCCTGCCGGGCGATAACCCCGCGCCTGGGCATGCGTCAAAAGTCGCTGCCTCCGCCTCCGCAACCCCTGCCAAAACCGGCCGCGCCAAGGGCGACATGGCGCTCTATGCCCGCATCCACACCCGTGTCGCGGCGGGGGAGGGCTATTACGCCGCCGCGCTTGGTGAACAGCGCGCCAACCGATACCCGACGAGGCCCTTTGTGGCGGTGCGTCTGCCGACGCTGGCGCGGGTGCAGGCAGCCATCGGGGCGGACGGGGTGCGCTGGCTGGCGCTGGCGCTGGCGGCGGGCGGGATCGCGGCGCTGTTCTGGCGCGCCCCTGCGGCGGCCAGCCTTGAAGAGCGCATCATCGCCGCCGCGCTGCTGGCCGCAGGCGGGGGTGCGGCGTTTTCTCCGGTGGCGGGCTACGATCATGATTTCATCGCGGGCGTGCTGCTGACCTTTGCGCTGCTCGCTTACCGGCCCGATTGCTGGTGGCCCGCGCTGATCGCTGCTGCCGCCGCGCTGGCGGTGCGCGAGCTGGCGGCGCCTTTCGTGCTGCTGTGGCTGGGCTTCGCGGTCGCGGAGCGGCGTTGGCGCGAAGCTGCGGCGATTGCGACTGTTCTCGCGGTGTTTGCTGGCGCGCTGATGCTCCATGCTGCTGCCGTGGAGGCGGCGCGGCTGCCCGGCGATCTTGCCTCGCAGGGGTGGAGCGCGCGCGCCGGCTATGGCCTGCCGCTGGCCGCGCTTGGCGAGTTGACGGGCCTCAGGCACCTGCCCCCGATGCTCGCCGTGCCGCTGGCGGTGCTGCCGCTGATCGGCTGGGCGGGGCTGGGCGGGCGCATGGGATTGTTCGCCGCGCTGTGGTTTGCGGGCCTTGCCACGATGATGGCGCTGTTTGCGCGGCCTGCGAACTTTTACTGGGTCGAACTGGCCCTGCCCGCCTATGCCATCGGCCTCGCCTTCGCGCCGCGCGCGCTGGCCGAGCTGATTGCCCGCGCATCCAGCCCATCTTCAAGGCAAACTTAACCAAGCTTTGCGATGGGTGGCTCTTGGACTATGTCCGATCCACTCAGGCACAGGCGCGAGAGGCGAAAAAGGCGAGATGAGCGACGAGCTGGCGACAGGGGGCTTTGCCCCACGCATCCTGCTGGTCGTGGGCGGCGGGATTGCGGCCTACAAGGCCTGCGAACTGGTGCGCCTGATCCGCAAGGGCGGCGGCAGCGTGACCTGCGTGCTGACGCGGGGCGGGCAGCAGTTCGTCACCCCGATGTCGTTGGCGGCGCTGTCGGAAAATCAGGTTTATACCAACCTCTTCGATCTCAAGAACGAAGCGGAGATGGGGCACATCCAGCTATCGCGCGAGGCTGACCTTGTGGTCGTGTGCCCGGCGACCGCCGATCTGCTCGCCAAGATGGCCGCCGGCATCGCCGATGATCTGGCAACCACCCTGATCCTTGCCACCGACAAGCCGGTGATGGCTGTGCCCGCCATGAACGTGCGGATGTGGGAGCATGAGGCGACTCAGCGCAATATCGCCACGCTCAAGGCGGCAGGTGTGAGCGTGCTCCACCCCGACAAGGGCGCCATGGCTTGCGGCGAATTCGGCTATGGCCGCCTGCCCGAGCCCGAGGCGATCTGGCGCGAGATCGCGGCCCATTTCGGCGTTGTCGTTCCCGAAGCCCAGTCCGCCCCGGCCGCGCCGCTGATCGAGGTGGAGGCGCTTGAGCCCGAGGCCGAGGATGACGCCGGTGCCGCGTTCCCCGAAGGTATCCTCAGCGGGATGCTGTCGCGGATCATCCCGCGCTCGACCGCGAAACGCACCCACGAAGAGATCGAAGCGGAGTATGAGGACCTCCCCGAAGTCCTGCCCGAAGATCTCCCGCCCGAAGAGCCTGCCCCCGAATTCGCCCCCGATCTGAGCGGGCCGTTGCTGGCGAAGAAGGGCAAGGCAGGCGCCGCCCCGCCGCTGGATGCGGGGGCGATCAATCACCTGATCGACCCGCGCCGCGCAGCCCCGGCCCCGCAGGCGCCCGAAGTGCCCGAAGATATCGAAGTGGAGCTTGGCGCGGTCGCGGAAGGCGAGGATTTCGGCCTCGCGCCCTCGCACCGCCCGCTGCATGGCCGCCATGTGCTGGTCACCGCGGGGCCGACCTGGGAAGCGATCGATCCGGTGCGCTACATCGCCAACCGGTCGAGCGGGAAGCAGGGCTTTGCCATCGCCGCCGCCGCCGCCGCGCTGGGCGCGCGGGTGACGCTGGTGGCAGGTCCCGTCTCGCTCAAGACGCCTGCGGGGGTGAACCGTATCGATGTCGAAAGCGCGCTGGATATGGCCGATGCGGTCAAGCGCGCCTTGCCCGCCGATGTGGCGGTGATGGTCGCTGCGGTCGCCGATTGGCGGCCCAAGGAATATCGCGGTCACAAGATCAAAAAGCGCGGCGATGCCCCGCCGGCACTGATGCTGACCGAAAACCCCGACATCCTCACCAATGTCGCAGGCGCGCCCCGGCGGCCCGAACTGGTGATCGGCTTTGCCGCCGAGACCGAAGACATGCTCGAACACGCCAAGGCCAAGCGCAAGCGCAAGGGGGCGGACTGGATCGTCGCCAATGACGTATCCGGCAGCGTGATGGGCGGCGATCTCAACCGCGTGACGATCATCAGCGGGGATGGGGTGGAAACGCTGGACGAAATGCCCAAGGCCGCGGTCGCCATGGCGCTGGCCGAACGTATCGCTGCAAGCCTCAAGGCGGAGGCTGCGGAATGAGCGTTCCTGTTCAGGTGAAACGCCTGGCCCATGGCGAGGGCCTGCCGCTCCCGGCCTATGCCACCAGCGGGGCGGCGGGGATGGATGTGGTCAGCGCCGAGGATGTGACGCTGGCGCCGGGCGCACGCCATGCGGTCGCCACCGGCCTTTCGATGGCGATCCCGGCGGGCTACGAAATTCAGGTGCGCCCCCGCTCGGGGCTTGCGCTCAAGCACGGTATCACCGTGCCCAACACCCCCGGCACGATCGACAGCGATTACCGAGGGGAACTGAAGGTGATCCTGATCAACTTGGGCTCCGAACCCTTCGCGATTGCCCGCGGCGACCGCGTGGCGCAGCTGGTGCTCGCCCCCGTGGTGCAGGCAGCATGGGACGAGGTCGCGGAACTCGACGCCACAGAGCGGGGCGAGGGCGGCTTCGGCTCGACCGGGGGGCATGCGAAGCTCTAGCGTGTAGTCCGCCGGAACGGACAGCTTCCGGGTGGCAGACAACCGGCGCGTAAGTGGGGAGCGGGCTTCTGAAACAGGCAACAAAAAAGGCGGCGCGATCCCCTGCGCCGCCTTCTTGTTCCCGTCCAAGGGTCTCTTGCGTTCGCCTTACACCATCAATTGGTGGGGCGCACGGTCTTTTCGTCGTCGCGGATGGTGATGCGCACCGTCTCGCCCGAATTGCCGGGGAAGCCGGTGAACAGCGCGTCCACGAGATTGGGCACGAGGCGCGGCAGGCGGTTCGAGCGCGACACGGCTTCGGCCTTGCCTTCGAACAGGCGCTGGCCATCGACGCGGCGATCGATCTTCACATCCACGCCGCTGGTGTAGACGGTGTAGCTGCGCACATCCGGACCGCCGAAGAACGGATCGTTGAAGCCGAAGCCCCAGCCGCCGCCCCAGCCGCCCCAGCCACCCCAACGGCCCCACGGGCCGCCAAAGGCGCCCACGCCGTTGAAATCGGTGCGCACGCGTTCACGCCCGCCATCGACGCGGTAATCGAAGCGCACCAGCATGTCGGCCGTTTCGGGCGAGGCGGCGCGGGTGTAGCCGATCTGGGTCAGTTCGGCGGCGACCGCATTGGCATAGGTCGCAAATTCCAGCCCGCCTGCCAGCTTGGGGTCTTCGGCAACGACCGCAAAGCTCTGACCCTGCGGGGCCGGCAGCGGCACGGCGAAGCGCGAAACGTCAGCCTTGAAGGGCGTGGTGCAGGCCGAAAGGCCAATGGCCAAAGCCACGGGAAGCGCGAGGCGGGTGAAAGACTTCATCGAAGGCAACATGGCACAACCTCTGTCTGTGGGCCATTGCCATGACAGCAACGGCACTTGCAGGCGATACCATATTACACGCCAATGAACGGCAATTGAATATGGACCTGCAAAAACAGCGGCTCGCCGCAAGGGCCGGGGCGCGGCGGGGGCTTAGTGGCGCACCAGTCCCAGCGCGGTGTAGGCGGCATTCAGCGTCGGCACCCCGCGTTCGCGCGCCTTGGCCGCGCCGCGCGCGAGAATCGCATCGAGCGCCTCGTTGTCGTCCTTCAGCGCCACGAAACGGTCGCGAATCGGGCCGAGCGTTGCGACCAGCAGATCCGCCAGCGCCGGCTTGAACGCGCCGAAGCCCTGTCCGCCAAACTGCGCAAGCACCGCCGCCACCGGCTGCCCCGACAGCGCGGCATAGATGCCGACGAGGTTCTTCGCCTCGGGCCGTTCGGCAAGGCCCGCTTCTTCCGAAGGCAGGGCTTCGGGATCGGTCTTCGCCTTCTTGATCTTCTGGGCCATGGTGTCGGCATCGTCGGCAAGGTTGATGCGGCTCATGTCGGAGGGGTCCGACTTCGACATCTTGGCGTTGCCGTCGCGCAGCGACATGATGCGCGCAGCTTCCGCGGGGATGATCGGTTCGGGCAGGGTAAAGACGGGCGCGCCTTCGGGGCAGAAGTCGTTGTTGAATTTCTGCGCGATATCGCGGGCCAGTTCGAGATGCTGCTTCTGATCCTCGCCCACCGGCACGTGGGTCGCCTGATAGAGCAGCACATCGGCGGCCTGCAGCACGGGGTAGGTGAACAGCGCGACCGACTGGCCCTCGCGGTTCTTGCCGGCCTTGTCCTTCCACTGGGTCATGCGGTTCAGCCAGCCCATCCGGGCCGTGCCGTTCAGGAGCCATTGCAGTTCGGCATGCTGGGGGACCTGTGCCTGATTGAACAGCACCGAACGGTCCGGGTCGATCCCGCAGGCGACCAGTGCGGCGGTCATCTCAAGGGTGCCCTGATGCAGCGTGGCCGGATCATGCGGCTGCGAGATCGCGTGGAGATCGGCGAGGAAGAACAGGCATTCGTTTTTGTCTGCGCTACCGCCTTCGGCTACTTGAGCGCGGGAACCAGGTTCAAGCGCATCCTGCATAGCCACCCAGTTGCGGATCGCGCCGAGGTAATTGCCGAGATGCAGATTGCCGGTGGGCTGGATGCCGGAAACGACGCGCATGATAGGTCCTGATTGCTTAGCTCTGACGGCGCATTAGGCGCTGGATCGTGGCCTTGTCGAGGACTCCCAGCAGCACTGTGGCCGCGCCATAGGTGACAAGGCTGGTGCCGAGGATCGCGCCGATTGCGGCAAGGCGCCAGATGAAGGTTCCCTCCAGCCACGGGCCGATCGCCTGCATCAGCCCCCACAGCCCTGCGCCCATCACCCCGGAGGCGAGTGCGATCCGGCCGATCCGGCCCAGCACGCGGGCGGGCAGGCGGAAATAGCCGCGCCGCGCCAGCACCGCAGAAAGCAGCGCGATGTTGACCCACGCCCCCAGCGCCCCTGCCAGCGCCAGCCCGATCACCCCCAGCACCGGCACCAGCACGAGGTTGAGGCCCACTGTCACCACCAGCGATGCGCCCGCGGTGTAGACCGGCGTCTTCGTGTCGCGGCGGGCGAAGAAATTGGGGGTGAGCACCTTGACCAGCACATAGGCCGGCAGCCCTACCACCAGTGCCGATGTGACCATGCCGGTGGTCGCCGCGTCCTCGGCGGTGAAGGCCTGCCCTTCCATGAAGGCTTTCACAAACGCAAAGCCGGTGATGAACAGCGCCACTGCACAAGGCAGGGTCAGCAGCATCGCGAGTTCGATGGCGTTGGCTTGCAGGCGCACCGCCTCGTCATCTTCGGCCCGTGAGATATGGCGCGACAGCGCGGGCAGGATCGCCGTGCCCAGCGCAATCCCGATCACGCCGAGCGGCAACTGGTTCCAGCGGTCGGCCATCGCCATGTAGGTGAGGCTGCCATCGGGAAGCCCACGGATGAAGGCGAGATCGATGAAGCGGCTGATCTGATACACGCCTGCGCCGAACACCGCGGGCACGATCAGCACGCCCATTTCCTTGACGCGGCTCGTCACCTGCGGGGTGAGGCGCGGGATGCGGAAGCCCGCTCGGCGCATGAACCAGTAAAGCCACAGGAGCTGGAGCAGGCCGCTTACCGAAACGGCGATGGCAAGGCCGATCCCGGTCGCCGCCCGTGTCGCCTCGCCCGCGGGCTGCAAGGCGCCCCACACCAGCGCGGTCAGCAGGCAGATATTGAGCAGGATCGGTGCCGCCGCCGCCGCGGCAAAGCGCGACAGCGAATTGAGGATCGCCGCCACCAGCGTCGCAAGGCTCATGAACATGAGATAGGGAAACGCGATCCGCCCCATCGTCACCGCAAGGTCATAGGTCCCCGCATCGCCGCGCAGGTCTTCGTTCGCAAAGGCCCACAACACCCACGGCATCGCGAGCATCACCACCGCCCCGAACACCACGAGGATCGGCAGCAGCACCGCCAGCACCTCGCCCGCAAAGCGCCGCGCGGCGCTTTCGTCCTCGGCCATGTGGCGGTTGAACAGGGGAACGAAGGCGCTGGCAAAGGCGCCTTCGGCAAACAGGCGGCGGAACAGGTTGGGAAGCTGGAAGGCCAGCTGCCAGGCATCCGCGACCCCGCCTGCACCCAGCACGCGGGCCAGCAGAATGTCGCGGGCAAAGCCGAACAGGCGGCTGACCAGCGTCAGCCCGCCGATCGTGCCGACGTTCTTGAGAAGGCTCATGCTGCCAGCCCCCTACCGGGCACGCGGATCAGGCGTTGCCTGTCACCGGCTTGATCGGCTCGCCGCCAGAGGCCGCTTCGGCCTGACGCGCGGCAAGCTGCTGGGCGTAGAGGCCGTTGAAGTCCACCGGATCGACCATCAGCGGCGGGAAGCCGGCATCGCGCACGGCATCGGCCACCACGCGGCGGGCGAACGGGAACAGCAAGCGCGGGGCTTCGGCATAGAGGAAGGCGTGGCCCTGATCTTCGGGCACATTGCGCATCCCGATCAGCCCGCAATAGGCCAGATCGACGATATACATCGTGCCGCGCTGCGAAGCGGCGGTGAGCGTCAGCTTCAGCGTCACTTCGTGCACGCCTTCGCCGATCGGTTCGGCGCCGATGTTGAACTGCACATCGATCTGCGGCGGCTCGGGCCACTGGAACACATCGGGCGCAGCCGGGTTTTCGACCGACAGGTCCTTCACATACTGCGTGATGATCCCCACCGCCGGAGTGGTATCGACCCCGTTGGGCTGCGGGCCGCCCGCGCCGGTGTTGTCGAGATTGGTGAGGACGCCTTCTTCTTCGGCCATGGTGCCTTCAGTCTTTCTGGATATGCCGTGGTGGCAAAGAGGGTAACAGGTGGTGCGCCCGGCGCACCTGTGGGGTGCAGACGGCTCGTCGGCGCGCCTAGCAGGGGCGAAGGCTGCTCGCAACCGCAGCGCGCCTCGCCGCGTATCTGACCCGCACGGCAACCTATGGGCCGTTGGCGAATTGTAATGAGACCCTATTTAAGGCAGGGTAATGTTCCCAAGGGTGGTGCGGCGTTCCTCCGCGCGCGCCAGATGCGACGATCGGATAGGTATAGTGCTCGAAATCGTTCTCCTCGCGATGGTGGCCGCGTTTCTCGGCCTGCGCCTTTATTCGGTGCTCGGTCGGCGGGCCGAACAGGAAGAGGAGCCGGTGGTGCAGCGGTTCGAATCGGATGAGCCCCCGGCCATCCGCCCTGCCGCCATGCCCGCACCCGCAGCGCCGCCGCGCGCCGCTGAGCTGGAAGGCGTGATGCCCGCGGTCGAGCGCGCCTTGCGCGAAATCGCTGCCGCCGACAGCAAGTTCAACCTCGCCCAGTTCCTCGAAGGAGCCAAGGGCGCCTATCGCATGATCCTCGAAGCCTTTTGGACCGGTGACCGCGATACCTTGCGCGAATTGTGCGACGATGATGTCTATGCGGGCTTTGCAGCCGCGCTTGATGCGCGCGAAGCGGCGGGCGAAACGCTCGACAACACGCTGATCCGCATCGAGGAAGTGCGCATCCATTCCGCCTCGCTCGATGGCCGGATGGCGCGCATCGCGCTGTTGTTCGTCGCCGATATTGCCGCTGTCACCCGCGACAAGGATGGCACAGTGATCGCCGGGTCGCTGGATGATGCGATCGAAAGCCGCGATGTGTGGACCTTCTCGCGCAATGTTGCAGCGCGCGATCCCAACTGGCTGCTCGACGAAACCGATGAGGGCTGATCGGGAGGTCATGGCGCAGGCCTGCGGGGCCTCCCTGATAGGGTGCTGACCATGCGCGGGGTGCTTGCTGCGGCGATGCTGCTGGCCCTGGCGGCGTGCGGGCGTGTGGTGCCGCAGCCTGCCGTGACCGCGCCGGTCGCCCCGGTCGCTGCCAATGCGGTGCTGGCAGGCGTGGCAATCGGCCCGGCGCTGGGCAGCCTCGGCATCGGCGATGACGATGCGCGCGGCGCTCTGGCGAGCTTTATCGAATCCTGCCCCCGGCTGCTCGCCCGCGATGATGCCAGCGGGCTGACCCGCCGCGAGGATTGGCGCGGGCCTTGCGACAGGGCCCGTGCCGCTTCGCTGATCCGTGCGCGGGCCTTCTTTGCCGAGGAATTCACCCCCGTTCAGGTGGGCGATGGCAAGGCCTTTGCCACCGGCTATTTCGAACCCGAAATTGCCGGCAGCCGCACCCGCCGCCCCGGCTATGAAGTGCCGGTTTATGCCATGCCCAATGATTTGGTGCGCGGCTGGCCGGATGATGTGAAGCCGGCCGAACGCACCGGCCGCCCGCCGCTCGGGCGCTATGACGAGGCGGGCCGCTTCGTCCTCTACCACGACCGTGCGGCGATCGAGGACGGGGCGTTGCAGGGCAAGGCGCAGATCATCGCCTATGCCGCCGATCCGGTGGAATTCTTCTTCCTCCAGATTCAGGGCTCGGGCCGCCTGATCACGCCCGAAGGCGAAGTGATCCGCATCGGCTATGCCGGGCAGAACGGGCGCGAATATGTCGGCATTGGCGGCGTGATGCGCGAACGCGGGTTGCTCGGCAGCGGGCCAGGGCAATATTCCGGATCGATGCAGGGCATCATGGCCTATATCCGCGAAAACCCTGCGCAGGGGCGCGACCTGATGCGGCTCAACAAGAGCTGGATTTTCTTCAACGAATTGAAGGGCGATGGCCCGCTGGGCGCATTGGGCGTGCCGGTGCGGCGCGGGCATTCGGTGGCGGCGGACCCGGCGTTCGTGCCGCTGGGCGCGCCGGTGTGGCTCGATCTGGACCGGCGCGAAGCCAATGGCTTGTGGATCGCGCAGGATACCGGCGGGGCGATCAAGGGCGCGAACCGGTTTGACACCTTCTGGGGTGCGGGCGCCGATGCGCGGGTGATCGCGGGCGGGATGAGCGGGCGGGGGCGGGCCTATGTGTTGCTGCCCAGGGACGCCGCTGCGCGCCTTGCGGGCCGGTGATGCGAACACCGCGGGGGCTTTCGATCGGCGAGCAGGCGGCGTGGGCGCATCTCGCCGCGAGCGTGAAGCCGCTGCCGGGCAAGCAGCGGCCCAAACCGCCAGCGGTGGCCAAGCCCGCGCCGGTCGAAGCGGCAAAGCCCGCGCCGCCCGGCAAGTTCGTGAAGCCGGCCAAGGTCGCAAGACCCGCGCTCTCCCCTCCCGTGCGGGAGGCGCCGGGGGTTGGCGTCCAGCGCGCCAAGCCTGCGAGTGCGCCGCCCCCTGTCGTTGCGGCCCCGGCGGGTCTCGATTCGCACTGGGATCGCCGCGTGAAGGGCGGCCGGGTGGAGCCGGATCTGACGCTCGATCTGCACGGCCACACGCTCGATACCGCCTATGACCGGATCATGACCGCGCTCGATCAGGCGCGGGCGATGCAGGCACGGGTGGTGCTGGTGGTGGCCGGGCGCGAGCGGCCGGTCGATCCGGCCGATCGGATGGTGCGGCGCGGGGCAATCCGCGCCAAGCTGCTCGATTGGCTCGCCGCCAGCCGCCATGCCGCCAGCATCACTGCGGTGCGCCGCGCCCATATCCGCCACGGCGGCGAAGGGGCGCTCTACCTGTTCCTCAAGCGGGGTTAGACCCCCCTCAGACCCCCTTTAGACCCCGGCCAGCCCCCGGCTTGCCCGCGCTTTTTGGATGTTTCACATGAAACATCGCGAAGTCGCCCGCGGTGCCCGGCGGGTCGTGTTGCATTCACCACAACATAGGTGAGGGCGCGCCGCCCTGACCGTGTCAGGCAGGAACCTGTCGAAGCCAACCGGCGCGTGGCCGACCACCAGTCGCGCGCGGACGGACCCCCTTTCGACAGGGAGAAAGCGCATGAATCTCATCTTGCTCATCATCATCGGCGGCGTCCTGGGATGGCTCGCCAGCATCGTAATGCGGACCGACGCCCAGCAGGGCATTTTCCTCAACATCGTGGTCGGTGTCGTCGGCGCCTTGCTGGCCGGTTTCCTGATCAACCCCCTGATCGGCGGCGGCAATATCGCGGCGGGCGATTTCTCGATAAGTGCGCTGGTCGTCTCGTTCCTCGGCGCGGTTGCCCTGCTTGCCATCGTCAACCTGGCTCGCCGCGGCTCTGTCCGGTAGGGCCGGGAGAGGGGCCTGTGCGGAGAAGCTGCGCCGCGTTCGCTGTAGCGGGCGCCAGCCCCGACAAGCCGGCATAGGACCGCGTTTCAGGTTCCGGGCCGCGCGGCGAACGGCACACGGCGCGCGCCCCGTGCATGCGGGTCCGCCCCGAGATGGGGGCGGGCCCGCATTTGCCTTGAGGCCAGCCGCACTGCCCGGACTGGCGGGCGGATTCAAAAAACCCCGCCCATTGCTGGGCGGGGAGTTGTTTTTGGGGCAATGGCTGAACGAAGTGGAAACCTAACGCGCGTTCAGCCACCGAGTCACCAGAGGGATCGGGATACCCCCGGGTGCACACAGTCTGCCCGGCGCGTTCCACACACGCTTTAACCTGCATTATATCTGCGGATATTGTTAGGCGGTGCGGGCCGTGATCGCGCTCGCCGCATCCATTTGGACGCAGGTTCCGAACCTGTGTGGTGATCAGCACAGACGAAAGTTACTGCAAAGCATTGCAATATTGCCCTGTGGTGACCTGCCGATTAGCTTGTGAAAGTCGCTCGCAGGTCATTGCACGACAGCACGCGGGATTTTCGGGCTGAGTTGCAGGGAATTCGACGCGCAGAATAACTTTTGATCGCGCCACGCAGGTGCCAATCGAGGACAGTGAAGTTCTCTCTACACACCAAGGAGCAAGCAATGTTCAACGCTTTCCTGCTGCGACTCATGCATGCTGCCGAGTTGCGTGATCAGGAAATCCAGGCGGTCGATGAACTCTGCCGCCAGCCTCGGGAAATCGGCGCGAAGAAGTATCTTTCGCGTGATGGCGACGAAATGCACACCTTCCCCGTCGTCCTAAGCGGCTGGGCGGCCCGTTATCAGATCCTGCGCAACGGTGCGCGGCAGATCACCCGCCTGCTTTTGCCGGGCGATGCCTTCTATTTCGATTGTTCGCCGAGCGGCACCGCGATCGAGGAAGTGATCACGCTCAGCGCCTGCAAGATCGTCAACATTTCGCATGGCGATTTGCGCCGTGTGATCGAACGCTTTCCGGCGGTCGGCGAGGCGATGCGGTCCTATGGCTGCATGGAAAATGCAGTGCTCGCCTCGTGGGTCGTCAATGTTGGCCGGCGCGACGCGCTGGAGCGCATGGCGCATCTCATCTGCGAGGCGCAATATCGCCTGTCGCTGGTGGATGCGCATCAGGGCCAGCATATGTTCTTCCCGCTGACGCAGGACGATCTGGCCGATGTGCTGGGGCTGACCCCGGTCCACATCAATCGCAAGCTTCAGCAGTTGCGGCAGGATGGGCTCATCACGCTCCGCTCCAAGCAGCTGACGATCCACGATCTGCGCACATTGCAACAGATCGCCGGGTTCGACAGTTCCTATCTCGCACCGCGCGTTCAGGCCCCGGGCGATCAGGATCGGCTGCGCATCGTCGCAGCCTGATCGAACGCGGCCTTGCCGCGCGGACGATCCTAGCGGCCAGTCCCACCCTGACGCGCCAGTGCGTTCACGATCCGCCTGCTGTCGGCCGGCTTGCTGAGATAGGCGCTGTGCGCCAGATCATCGGGCAGCATGGCCGCATCGTAGCCGGTGAGGAACACGAAGGGGATCGCCCGCGCCTTGAGTTCACGCGCAAAATCGAACGACAGGCCGTGACCAAGGTTGATATCGATCAGCACGGCGTGGATCGGCCCTTGTGCCAGCAGCGCATCGAGATCGGGGATCGTCGCCGTAATCGCCGCGACCGTGGCCCCCGCGCCTTCGAGCGTTTCACGGCAATCATGCGCCTGATAGTAATCATCTTCGAGAATGACGATGCGGAGGCCGGAAAGCGGTTGATCGGGCATGGCGCTGACCTGTCAGGATCGGGTGTCGAGGATGCTGCCGGCGTCTGACAGCGGGAATTCAAGCTCGGCCAGCACGCCGGTATCGTGGATGGCAAAGCGCCCCGTGCCCTGCAATTCATAGGGCACCCGCTCCTCGATGAGCTTGCGGCCGAAGCCTTTGCGGGTCTGCTTGGTCTTGCGCAGCGGTGCGGTTTCCTGCCAGCGCAGCGCCACCCATGGCTTGCCGCCGCGTTCCTGCGCGGACCACACGATGCGGATATAGCCGGTATCGCCAAGCGCGCCGTATTTGATGGAATTGGTGGCGAGTTCGTGGATCGCCAGCGTCACGATCTCGGCCGCGTGGGGTGACAGCGCGACCTCCGGCCCATCGACATGGCACTTGTCGGGCTGGACGGCATGAACCAGCAGTTCCTCGCGCACCAGTTCGGCCAGATCGACGCTGCGGCCCGGCGAGCGGGTGAGAGTGCTCTGGGTCCGGCCCATCGCCTGCAAGCGGCCGATCAGGTGATCGACATAATCATCGACATGGCGGTGGCTGGGCGCTGAAAGCCGTGCGACCGACCGGACCATGCCGATGAGGTTTCTCACCCGGTGCTGCAATTCGGCCACCAGCAGCTTCTGCCATTCCTCCTCGCGGCGGCGCTGGGTGGTATCGATCATCGCGCCGAGCATCCGCACCGGCTTGCCCTGATCGTCATACAGGAACCGCCCGCGCGCCGAGACCCACACGACATCGCCGTTGCGGTGACACACGCGGTATTCGTTGACGTAATCCTCGCCGCTTTCCATGGCGGCGGCGATCTTGGCCAAGGCTGCGTCGCGGTCCTCGGGATGCACGCGCTCGGCCCAGTTTTCATAGGTCGGCTCGATCTCGCCCGGCTCGTAGCCTTCCATGCGATAATGTTCGTCCGACCAGTAGATTTCGCTGGTCTCCACGTTCCAGTCCCACAGGCCGACCTTGCCGATCTCGCTGGCGACCCGCAGCATCTGCGCGCCATGCGCCAGCTGACGCTCGGCCAGACGGCGTTCGGTGATATCCGTGGTCATGCCGAACCATTCGGTGACGGCGTGATGCTCGTCGAATACCGGGACTGCGCGTGAATAGAGCCAGCCGGTTTCGCCATCGGGGCGGATGTAGCGGTGCTCGATCTCGATCGGGGTGCTGGTTGCGATGGCAGCATCGACCGCCGCGCGCACCCTGCCGCGATCGCCCGGCGCCACGAAGCCTTCGATCCAGTCGCTCTGCCCGTCGACTTCGCCAAGCAGGTTGGCCCCGCCCAGCTGTTCCATCAGCGTGCCTTCCGGGTTCATGCGGAAGATCAGATCCGATGTCGCCTCGATCAGGGATTGCAGCCGGTTTTCGCTGTGGCGCAGCGCGATTTCCATCGATTTGCGCCCGCCGACATCCTCGAACAGAATGCCCAGCTGATAGGGCGCGGTGGTGCCGATGGGGAAGGCGAAAACATCGAACCAGCGGCCCATCGCCGGGGATTCGCTTTCAAAACGCTCAGCCTCGCCCGACAAGGCAATCCGCCCATAGGTGGCGATCCACTTGTCCTCGATGTCGGGCTGAAGCGTGCGCATGGTCTTGCCGACCGGGTCCTTCAGACCGGACTGGCGCACGAATGCGGCGTTGCCTTCAATGAACAGGTAATCGACCGGTTGCCCCGTATCGTCGAAGATCACCTCGATGATGCAGAAGCCTTCGTCGATCGCTTCGAACAGCATCTTGTAGCGTTCGTCGGCCTCGCGCCGTCTTTCGCGGTTATCGCGTTCCCCGGTGATATCGCGCAGCCGCACCATCACAGCGGACCGGCCTGTACCGGTCAGCGGCGAGAATGTGACTTCGTAGGCGAGCGGCTTGGCGGCATGATGGCGGATCATCGCCTCCGCCGCGTCAGCGGCAAGCACCCGCTCAAGATCCTCGAACCATTCGTCCGCCAGGTTCGGGTGAGCCATGCGCAAGGTCTGGCCCACAAGGCCGAGGTTGCCGACCAGCCTGCAATGGGCCGGATTGCTGGCCAGGTAGCGCCAGTCGCGGCCCTCTGCCCCCGGCAGGCCGACCGGCTCCAGAATGCACACGGCATCCGGCAGCATGGCAAAAGCGGCGCCGAACAGGCTGAATTCGGGGTCGGGAGAGTAGTCGGCCATCCATCGGTCTTTCGCAGCCGTCAGCATAGATGACGGAACGGAAATCTGACTAACATAGATTGCCAAGGCCGAAAGCCCCGCAGGTTGCAGGCAAGCCGGGCAGCACACAGCGCGGCGGCCCGGGCGAACTTGCCCGCATGGATCGGACTGCCCCTTGCAGGCCCCATTCAGCCGCAGACCGGCTGTTCAGGTCACTTACCTCGGTTAATGTCATTGTCTGCGTGGTCGCCTTGAGAGAACGTCGGGCCTTCCGGCCTGACCTGACTGGGAACCACGACCATGCCGACACAGACCTCCGCAGGGATTGGACCTCTGTTCCGCCTGCTTGGCCGCTATATTCCGCTCGACGAGGCGGACCGTGCTGCCTTGTCGACCCTCGAAGCCGGCCCGGTGTGCCACGCCGATCCCCGCAAGGACATCGCGCATGAGGGTGAGAGCCCGTCCATGATCCGGCTGCTGATTTCAGGCTGGGCGTGCCGTTACAAGGACCTGCCCGACGGACGCCGACAGATTGTGGGGTTTTTCCTTCCCGGCGATTTCTGCGACCTCAACATCCATATGCTGTCCGAACTGGATCATTCGATCGGCGCGCTGACAGCCGTGCGGTTCCATGAAATCCAGCCGCAGCAATTGCAGGATGTGATCGGCCAGCGCCCGCACCTGCTGCACGCGCTGCTCAGGCACGAGATGGTTTCGGCTGCCATCCACCGCGAATGGCTGCTGTCGATCGGGCAGCGTTCCCCGATGGAGCGGCTCGCTCATCTGTTCGTGGAGCTTTACTACCGGCTGAAGGGGATCGGGATGGCCACGAGGCTGAGCTTCGATCTGCCCATTACGCAGAACCATCTGGCCGAAGCCAACGGCCTGAGCCTCGTTCATCTCAACCGCACGCTTCAGGAAATGCGCCGCGAAGGCCTGATCGAACTGTCGGACCGCATGCTGCGGATTGTCGATCTTGAACGGCTCAAGCGGTTGGCGATGTTCAACGCCAGGTACCTGCACTTCATCCGCTAGGCGGGCGCCGCTGAGGTGTGCGGATCAGCCGTCTGCCGAAAACGCGAAGACGATCCGGTGGCAATATTCCGACCCCGTATCGAGGCGGATCGAGCCGAATAGCGGCTGGTTGGGCGTGTCGGGGAACATCTGCGGTTCAAGCGCCACGCCATCGCCGCGGCGATAGGCTTGCCCGCGCTTGCCGGCTCCACTGCCATCAAGAAAATTGCCCGCGTAGAACTGCACGCCCGGCTCGGTCGAGTGCACCGCCAGCACACGGCCCGAACCCGGATGGGCGAGGCGGGCGAGCAGGCGCGGCGCAGGTGCGCGTTCGCGGGCGATGACCCAGTTGTGGTCATACCCATGACCGATGCGGATCTGATCGTGCCCGGTCTCGTCCACTCTTTCGCCAATGGCGCGGGGTGTGCGGAAATCGAAGGGGGTGCCTTCGACCGGGGCGAGCTTTCCGGTGGGAATGGCGCAGGCATCGGTCGGCAGGAAGTGGTCGGCCGGAATGGTCAGCACATGGTCCATCGCTCCGCCCGGCGCACCTTCCCCGGCGAGGTTCCAGTAGGCGTGGTTGGTCATGTTGACGAGCGTCGGTCGGTCGGTGGTCGCCCGGTAGGTAATCGCAAGCGCTCCGTCATCGCCAAGCGCATAGGCGGCGCTGACCTGCAAGGTTCCCGGAAAGCCTTGATCACCATCCGGGCTGGTGTGGGTCAGTCGCACGAAGGGGGCGGGCGCATTGCCCAGCGCCGCGATCTGCCACAGCGCCTTGTCAAACCCGCCCGGCCCGCCGTGGAGCGCATTCGGGCCGTTGTTGCAGGGCACCTGATATTGCGTGCCGCCGAGCATGAAGCGACCGCCCGCAATGCGATTGGCGACCCGGCCCACGGATGATCCGAAATAGGCGTTATGCGCGGCATATTCCGCCAGCGTTCGATGGCCGAGCGTCACATCCGCCAGCCTGCCCTCGCGGTCGGGGACGATCACCGATTGCAGCGTCGCACCGAACGCGATCACGCGCGCACACATGCCTTGTGCATTGATCAGTGTGACGGCCTCGACCGCACGGCCATCGGGCAGATGCCCGAACACGCCGCGATGCGCGCCGGGGCGAAAGGGTTTGCACGGTGTTTCCTTCATGGCGCGCCCGTCCATGACCGAGGAGCGCCGATTGCGCAAATCTGCCCCGCCATCCCGGTCGTCACACGGTCGTCCCGGCCGGCCCGATCACCCCGCAGACCGCGGCGGCTTCCCAAGCGTAATCCTGCCGGATTGCGCCACAGCCCGTAATCTGCGAAAATTCCTGAAAAGACGAGAAAAGGGGCTTCTCGCGCATGATAAGAACGGAAACCATCGGCTCCGGCCGAAACCTGACCTATGGGCTTCTGGACTCGGTCGGCAAAGCGATCGTGGTGGGGGCGTATGACGCCAGCCCCTTTCCGACCGAGGCCGATCTTGCCAAGCAATATGCCGTAAGCCGCTCGGTCACGCGCGAAGCGGTGAAGATGCTCACCGCCAAAGGCCTGCTGGCGGCGCGCCCGCGCAAAGGCACCAGCGTGCAGCCGGCGCGGTCGTGGAACCTGTTCGACCCGGATGTGCTGCGCTGGATGCTGGACCGCAAGTTCTCGCTCGATCTGCTGCGCCAGTTCAACGAACTGCGCATCGCGATCGAGCCGGCAGCCGCCATGCTGGCTGCACAGGTGGCAAGCCCAGAAGGGCTCGCCGCTGTCCACGCCGGCTATCAGCGTCTAGTCGCCGCTGAAGCCGGGGATGACGATGTGCTGGACGCCGATATCGCGTTCCATATCGCGGTGCTCGAAGCTTCGGGCAATCCGTTCTACGCGCAGTTTCGCAATGTGGTCTCGACCGCGCTCAGGACATCGATCCGCTTCACCAACCGCTTCGAGGGCCCAACCATCAGGCTGCCGCAGCACCGTGCGGTGCTGACCGCGATCGAGGCACGCGACCCGCAAGCGGCACACGCGGCGATGAGCGCGCTGATCGAGGGCGTGATGGCGCTGGTCGCCGCTGCGGAATGCCAGTCATCACATAACCGCTGATCGCGCCTGCCTTGCCGATGGGCGCCGCGATCAGATGTTGATGCTGGTCGGGATCAGGCTCGGCTGGAGATAGGGGTAGGGGCGAAGGCGTTCGGCATTGCGCGCAATGATGCGCGCCTCGATCCCGGCAAGCTGCGCCTGAAACACCGGCAGCTGCCCTTCCGGCCCGGCCACCCGCGGGTCGGCGAACCACGGGTCATAGGGCGCATTCGTGCTGCGATAATCGCCAAGCGGGCGGTAATGGAGCGAGCCGAGCAGTTCGAGCACGTTCAACTGCTCCAGCGCCAGCGCCATCGGCGGCATCATCGCCAGCCATTCCGACTTCGTCTGCCCGCCTTGGGCCACGGGCGCGCTTTGCCAGCCGGCGCCGGTCACGGCCGGGGCGAAGGCCATGATGTCCCTTTGCGGGAAGTTGACCGCCGCATGCTGCGCGCTCGCGGTGAAGATGATCATGGTGCAGGCATCGACCAGCGCGGCGATACTGGTGATCGGCCCGAAGCCCCTGATTTTCGCCTCGCCCGAAATGCAGGCCGCCCACGCCGCCAGTTCGCTATCGGCCAGCACATCGGCATCGCTGGCGTAATACAGGCCGACATAGCCGCGCACCCAGCCGTGGATCGCCTCCCACACCAGCAGGCCATCATCGCGATAGGGGAAGTCCGCCAGCGCCGACCCCGGCCCGACCCCGCGCGCGGCAAGATCATGGGGCAGCATCTTCGCCGTGAAATCGAAACCGAGCCGCGCTGCGACCGCCAACTCCTGTGTCGAATCGATCGTGCCGGCAAAGATATGGTCGATCGGGCCATCAGGCGCGATCAGCGAGGTCGCCGCGGCTTCGTTGATGAACAGCGTGCCTTCGAAATGCGGGACCAGCAGCGCCCAGATCGGGTGGACAGTCGCAAGGTGGCGGTGCGTCGCCATTGCCACGCCTTCGATCACCAGATGGGTGCCGGCAAGATGGACGACGAGTTCGTGATAATTGCCATCGGCGATCTGCACGACCAGCTTGGCGATTTCCCACCCCCATCGGTCAGCCGCGGCCACCGATGGCGTGAAGATCGGCCAGATGTCGGGAGCCTGCCCGCACTGGATCGCGACCGGAACGAGGCTCGACCCGCCCGGCGGCACCGCGAACAGTGCCAGCGGCGCCCACACATGCTTGGCAAGTCCGTCCCACGTGCCCGCCTCAAGCTGGCCGAGCACGGCGTAGTCGAGCATGAACAGCCGCCCGTCAGCCAAGGCATCGGCAAGAGCATCGCCGTTGACGACCGCGGCATATTGCGCGTCAGTCAGCGGGAAATTGGCGGGCAGGCTTTCGCCCACCGCAGTGATCAGCATCGCATTGGGGCCGCCGACGCGCAGAGCGGCAAATTCGCCATCATCCTCGAAGGTCCAGGCGATGCCGGGCAGGGGCAAGGTGTCGAACAGCGCGCGATACGCATCGAGACTGGCGGGCAGCGCCGCGCCGAGGCCGTGCGCGTCTTCGACCTTCATCAGTTCTTCCAGCCGCGCCTTGTGCGCCTTCAGGGCCGCGATGCGGGTATCGTATTCGGCCCGCGCGACAACCGCCTCCAGATCGCTGACAAGATGGCCAAGGAAGCTTTCCTGCGCCGGGGCGGGCGGCGGGGCCACCAATGCGGCGACCTGCGCTTCGATCGCGTCGCACTCGGCCAGCTGCGCTTCATAGCGGGCGCGCGGCGAATCGAGTTCACCCCGGTCAACACCCTCCAGCTTCACCGCCAGCGCATTGCGCACGATCTTGAGGCTGATGCCGATCAGCAGCCCCCACCATTGCAGCGTCGGCAGATTGTCGAGCGGCACGCTGTGCGCCAGCGGCACGCCCGGCAGGCTCGCAACCCCGGTGTCCCACAGATAGGCCTGCCGCGATGTCGCCAGCTGTGCCGCCCTTGCGGCTTGTCCGGCCGGGCTATCGTCCTGCGGAAGGCTCGGCGCGGCCGGCGGGACAGGCGCGCACAGAGTTTCGGCATGGGGGACGACAGAGGACAGAAAGCTCATGGCACGCACGCTCCTGGATGAGGAGCCGAGGGCCTAGCACTGGCGCAGTTAACACTCCGTCAGCCGTAAACATCCCCGCCGCAGCGGCGGAACGGGACATTCCGATGATCGGGGAAGTTGCGGAGATGGGGGAAGCCACAATGCCGAAGAAGCTCGCCAACCCCCTCACACCTCTTGCGATGAAGAATGCCAAGCCCGGACGCCATGCCGATGGGGCGGGCTGCAATTGCTCGTGAAAGATAGCGGGGCGCGGTCCTGGGTCTTGCGTTTCATGCGCAAGGGGACGTCACGCGATATTGGGCTTGGCGCTGCGGCTGGCGCTGGCGCTGACGCAACCCCCTTGGCCAAGGTGGAAAACTCCAGACCCACATGGTCCGACGTTGGGTAGGCGTGCAAACCACCGCCCGGTTCTAATCCCAGCGAGAGGAAAGCTGGGGGTCACGTCACTTAAAGTTCGACCTGACAGCCCAAGGGGGCAGACCGCGTCGATCTGCCCCATCTTACCCAATTTCAGTCAACAAACTGATCTGGCCGGCGCCGAGAATGACTGTCGCCAGACCCGACGCTTCTGTAGCTGGCATGAGCGATTGCAGAGGTGCGACCTGACCTCGCCCGGACGTCAGAACTTCGCGCGCACGCCAATCGACAAGCGCCGTTCCGACAAGGCATAGCTGTTGAGCGCAACCGGGTTGAAGTTGCTTACCTCGACCGTCGCCGACTGGCGCGGCATCAGGTTTTGACCGAGCAGCTGTAGGGTCACCTGCTTGGTCAGGTCGAACCCGATTTGCGCGTCGAGCTGCGAGAGCGCGGAAATCACATCCGGGCGGCCCTGCGTGAACTCGAACACGGCATCATCGCGCCAGTTATAGGCGATACGGGCCGAAACCGGTCCTTTCTCGTAGAGCGCCACAAGGTTGTAGCTGTGCTTCGAGGTCGCCACCAGCGGGAAGCCGTTGCTGTCCTCGCTGTCGGCGAAAGTGTAGTTGGCGATTACTCCCAGCCCGTCGAGCGGTGAAGGCAGGAAATCGAGGAACTGGGTGATCCCGACTTCAAAGCCCTTCACCTTGGCACTGGCGATGTTGAACGGCCGCGAGGTCTGCACCGTGATCGGCACACCTTCGAAGACGATATCCTCCTGGATCGTGCCGGTGGTGATCGCGTCCTTCACGTCCTTGTAGAACACCGCCGCCGAAATCAGGTTCGATCCGCCAGTGTAATATTCGAACGAGATATCGAAGTTGGTCGAGATCGGCGGGGTCAACTGCGCATTGCCGCCTCCCGATGTGAGGTTGGTCGGATTGATGAAGGTGCTGGGCGCAAGATCTGCAAGCCCTGCGCGCTGCATCGTCTGCGAGCCAGCGAGGCGGACGAGGAAATCGTCCGTTACATTGACAACCAGATTGGCGCTGGGCAGCACATTGGTGAAACTGTTGGTATCGATCGTCGGCACCAGCACGTTGCCGGGCAGCTGGGTCAGGGTGTTGGCGCGGAATTCCGTGTGGCTGATACGCACCCCGGCGTTGAACTTCGCTGGCCGGCCGAGCAGGTCGAAATCGGCATTGCCCATGACATAGCCGGTGTAGGTTTTTTCGTTCAGTACGAAATCGCGCAGGTTGTTGCGCGCGAAGCCGAGCGGCCCGTCACCCGGTTCAGAAGCGAGCACCCGGCCCAGCAGAAAATCGCGATCGGGACGGAAAGTCGCGAATTCGCGCGGGAAGGTGCCGGGAATGCCGCTCAGGAAGTCCGGATCGCCGGCAACCAGGAACGGATCGATTTCAGCGCGGGTTGCAAGGCCGCGGCTGCGGAACGAAGTCTGGTCGGCGCTCAGATCAACATAGCGCAGGCCAGCGCTGAGGACAAAGCCGTCGCTCACCTCATAACCTGCATCGAGCCGAGCGGCATATTCCTCCAGATTGCCGGGCAACTGGTTGCCGCGCAAGGTGAGGTTGCCGCTGGTGGGAAAAGTGTAGACGCCCGGATCGGTGAGGCTGAACGGCGTCCCGACCGGTCGTTCGAGCACAAGGCTCGGCACGGTGCCGTCGCGGAAATCAAAAGTGCCGATGACATTGTTGGGCGTGTCGAGCACGATCACCTCGATTTCCTGCCGCAGCGTGCCGCGGCTGAAATAGGCATCAGCCTCGATCGTCAGACCGCTGTCATTCTCCCACTCGGCGTTGAAGCCGATCAGCAGATTGTCGGTCGGGTCCTTGCGGCGCTGATTTTGCACCCGGACGCGGCCTGTGGACTGAGCAGCGACGGTGTACTGGAGCCCGTTGACGGTCTCATAGACCGGATTGCGGAAATTGAGCGCCTGCGTGGTGGGCAGGATGAAGGTCAGTGCCTGATTGGTGCGATCGGCCTCGACCCGCGAATACAGTGCGTCGGCAGTCAGCGTGAGGTTGTCGGTGGGCTTCCACTGAAACGCACCGCTGAAACCCAGACGTGACCGGTCGATCAGCACGTTTTCGTACTGGAGCTGCAAGGGCGCCAGGCGATTGGTCGCGGTGGAATCGCCGTTGTTGCGCTGAAGCCAGTTGTTGCGTTCGAACAACTGCAAGCGCGAAGTGCGCTTCTGGTACTCGCCTGAAAACAGGACGCCGAACTGGTCATCGCTTCCGAAGGTTGTCGTAAAGAGCCCCTGGAAGGCAGGTTCGAATTTCTCGGCTTCATCCGAATAGGTGCCCCGCGCGCCAAGCGAAATGGTGGTCTTCTTGAAGTCGAACGGCTTGGGGGTGTGGAGGTTCACCGTCCCGCCGAGGCCGCCTTCGACCTGACTGGCGATGGAGGACTTGGCGACCTCCAGCCGCCCGAACAGCGACGAAGGCACGGCGTCGAGGCCGGATGACCGGCCAAGATTGTCGTTTTCCGGCGGGGAGACACGCGCGGACCAGCCCAGCAACGTACGCCCGTCGACTTCGACGCGCACCTGTTGCAGGCCGCGAATATTGACCGCCTGCCCTTCGCCGAACACGCGGGTGATCTGCACGCCGGTAACGCGCTGGAGCGCCTCGGCAACGTTATCGTCGGGCAATTTGCCTACGTCTTCGGCGGTAATCACGTCGATCACCTGGTCGGCATCGCGCTTCACCTGCGCCGCTTTGCGGAGGGAATCACGGATCCCCGAAACGATGATGTCATTGCCCTCGCTCTGCGCGTCTGCACCGGCGGCGGCAGGGTCGTCTGCCACCTGCGCCTGTGCGGGCGGCGCAAGAATGATTGCGAGGCTCGCGACAGAACTCATCAGACCGAATGTGTTGCGCATTTCTCTCTCCCTGTTTTGATACCGGTGTCATCACCGTGCATGTTTGTGTTCGTTCAGCCGCGCTTGGGTGCCCTAGATATCCGCGCGTTCAAGTCTGGGTGAAAGGAGGTGGATCGCCAGCACGGCAATGAAATAGACCGTCGTGCAAACGGCAAAAATGACCGAGTAATCGCCATCCGTCGCATCGAGCACCAGCCCGGTCGACTTGGCCATGATCATGCCGCCGATCCCGCCCATGAAGCCGCCCAATCCGATCACCGATCCTACCGCCCGCTTGGGAAACATGTCGGGCGGGAGCGACAGAAGGTTGGTCGAGAAGGCCTGATGCCCGGCTAGCGCAATCCCGATCAGGACAACCGCCAGCCACATGTTCTCCAGGCCGCTCACAAACAGCAACGGCACTACACAGGCACCGGCGCAGAGCATCGTCAATTTGCGTGCCCAGTTGACCGAAATCCCGCGCTGGATCAGTCGTGACGACAGCCAGCCCCCGGTGATGCTGCCGACATCCGACAAGAGATACATTGCAATCATCGGCAGCAGCGTGACTTTAAGGTCGACATCATAGGTTGATGCGAAATAGCTCGGCAGCCAGAACAGCATCAGGAACCACACCGGATCGGTCAGGAGCTTGGCGATGGCAAAAGACCACGCCTCGCGCCGCCCGACCAACTGGCTCCAACCGATCCGTGCGGTGTGCTCGGGCGGGTCATGCTCGATCCAGGCAAGCTCTGCTTCGGAGACGCGCCCGGTTGCGCGCGGGGCATCGTAGAGCCACCACCACAAGGCAAGCAGCGATGCACCGAACAGGCCGGTGTAGAAAAACGTTTCGCGCCAGCCGAGGCCCAGCATCTCCATGAACAGCCACAGCGTCGGCGCGGTCAGGATCACGCCGATCGTGGTCGCCGAATTGACCCAGCCAATCGCATAGGCGCGTTCCTTCTGCGGGAACCACTCGCTGCTGGCCCGTACCACCGAGGGAAAATGCCCCGCTTCGCCCACGCCGAGCACTACCCGGCTGGCCATGAAGGCCGCGATCGAGGAGGCCGCGCCGTGGGCAGTGTGGCCGATGGTCCAGATCGCAATCGCGATCGCATAGCCGATTTTTGGCCCCAGCCGGTCGATCAACCAGCCCATCAGCAGGAAGCCGAATGCATAGGCAAACTGGAAGGCCGTGACGATGTTGCCGTAATCGTCCTCGCTCCACCCGAGTTCTGCCGACAGCTCGGGCTTCAGCAGGCCGAGCATCGTGCGATCGATGTAGTTGACCGTCGTCGCCACAAACAGCAGGGCAACGATGCCCCAGCGGTGCCGACCGGCACCGCGCCGGATCAGGGGCTGGGCCGGTGTCGTCAATGCGGCGTCCATAGCACGCCCTCCGCCACATCTCGTGTACGCCCGGTGGCCACGACCTCGCACTCGACCGCCAGCGCATCCCCGAAGGTGGCGCGGACGTGCTGGCCGGGCACGACCGGATGCACCCCGGTGATCGCTCCGGTGGAAATCCATTGCCCCCGTTCCAACTGGCGCCCGCGCAGCGCCAATAGGCGGGCCAGAAACGCCAGTGAGCCGAACGGCCCGTCGAGCATCGTCGCCACCGAACCGGTGCCGATCACCGCGCCGTCGATCATCAGCGCCACGGGCTGGTCGAGCGCGCCGGGCACGTCGGCGCCGGCGATCCGCGGCCCGATCACCAATCCATGATTATTGCCGAAATCCGAAACCGTGACAGCCGGGCCATGCAGATTGATTTCGGCGAAAGGCGAGCTTGCCACCTCGATCCCGAAGCGCACCTCGTCGACGAAAGCGGGGGCCGAGGCGGTGTCGCAATCAGCTGGAGGTGGCGCGGCAATCCGCAGCAACACCTCGGCCTCGACCGCAGCAAATCCCTGCAACACCGGCATCCGCACCGGCGCATCGCCGGATGCGGCCACGATGGTGTCGGTGAAAATCGGGCCGGCGAGTCGCTCCGCCCCGAAGACCGCGACATCGCCGGTGCGAACCCGGCCGATTTTCCATCCGCCAATCGCCCGCGCAGCACAGGCAAGCGCCTGTTCCTGAATGAGATAGCCTTCCGCAAGGCTCACCGGCATCGCACCGGGATAGGCGCGCAGCACACGATTTGTGTTCCTCGCATCAACGAGTGCGCGTGCAATCTGCCTATGTGCGGTCAGTACGGCCATTCTCTCTCCACTCCGATCTCTTTGTCCTTCTTTTTGACACCGGTGTCAAGAAATGCATGCGCACCATCTTGCAGGCCGTCATTTCGCTTGACGGGAGGACGGCGGTGAGAACAGACAGGGCCATGCCGACAAGCGTCCAAACCCCCGCACGCAAGCCGACAATCAACGATGTCGCAGCGCGGGCGGGCGTGTCGAAGAAAACCGTCAGCCGGGTGATCAACGGCTCGCCCGGGCTTACGGTGGCAATGCAGGAGCGGGTACAGAACGCGATCGCTGCGCTCGGCTATGTCCCGAACCCGCAGGCCCGCGCGCTGGCGTTTGGCCGCAATCTCGCGATCGCTCTGCTGCACGACAATCCCAATGCCCAGACTGTTCTCAATTTCGAACGCGGTGTGCTGGAGACGATCAAGGACAGCGACCTTGCCTTGATGGTGCGCCCGGTCGACAGGCGCTCGCCCGCGATCCTTGACGATATCGAGGCGTTTCTCCGCAAGCAGCGTCCGCTGGGCGTGATCATCCTGCCGCCGATTTCCGAGCGGGATGAAATTGCCGAGCTATGCCGCACGATGGGCGTCAACTTCGTGCGGGTGGGCTCGGCTGCGCTTGATGACGACGATCATAGCGTTACATCGACCGACCGGATCGCGGCGACCGAAGCCTGTCGTCTCCTGATTGCGGCCGGACACACGCGCATCGGCTTTGTGCGTGGGCCGCAGGGCTTCCGCTCGGCGGCAGAACGGGAACTGGGCTTTCATGCGGCAATGGAAGCAGCCGGGATTGTCGTACCGCTGGCCTTCTGCGCACAGGGCGATTACCGGTTTGAATCGGGGCGTGCGGCAGGCCGCCAATTGCTCGGCCTACCCGACCGGCCAACCGCAATCTTCGCAAGCAATGACGAAATGGCCGCCGGGGTGATGCACGCCGCTTTCGAGCGAAATTTCGTAATCCCGCGCGACCTGTCGCTGGTGGGTTTCGATGATTCCCCGACCGCCACCCATGTCTGGCCTTCGCTCACCACGGTACGCTGGCCGATCAAGGAAATGGGCGTGCTCGCTGCCGAAAAGCTCGTCGGGTCGTTCCTGTCGGAGCGCCGGTTTTCCGGCGAGGTCGTGCATTTGCCGTCCGAGCTGGTCGAGCGCGGCTCGATCGCACCGCCGCCCGCAATCCCGCTCTAGCGCCGGACGTCTCCGGCGCTGGTGCTGAAAGCATCGAGCATCGCGCGGCTGACTGGACACATATCGCCATGGATGGTGTGCTTGAGCGCCGCCAGAGCAAGGCCCCGTTCCGCCATGTCACCGGGATCACCGCTCGCAAGCCAGCCGTCGATCACGCCCGCAGCAAAGGCATCGCCCGTCCCGATCCGGTCGATGATACCGTTGACGTCGATTTCCTCGGTCTGGTGACTTGCGCTGCGGCTATCGGCCCGGGCGCTGATCCGGTGATGATCGCTCGTGACCAGATGACGCGCTGTCGACGCAATCAGTTCGAGCCTTGGGAAAGCAGCGAAAGCCGCCTGCGCCGCCTCCCGCCGCCTGTCTTCGCCCTCGCCGGAAAATTTACGGCCCAGCAGCAGCGAGATGTCGCGGTGATTGCCGATCAGAATCGTCGCGTCGGCAACCAGATCGCGCAGGATCGCAGCGGGGTTGCTGTCCCATGCCGACCACAATTGTGCGCGGTAATTGCCGTCGAAGCAGATCGGAACCCCGGCCGCGCGCGCTGCGGCGTTGGCGGCCTGCGCCAGGGTCACGCCGCGGGGGCCGAGGGCAGGAGTGATCCCGCCACAATGCAGCAGCGCAGCGCCTTCAAGGGCCCCGGCAAAATCGATCATGTCGGGAGTGGCGGTGGCGAAGGCGCTGTCCGCGCGGTCATAGGTAATCGCTGCGGGACGGGAGCCCGAGCCGCTTTCGAGGAAATAGAGCCCCATGCGTCCGGGTGATCGCGCGATGTGCCGAACACCAACCCCGCTCGCCCTGATTGCCGCAAGCGCGCGGTCGCCCAGCGGATTGTCAGCCACGACGCCTGCGAACCGCACATCATGTCCCAAGGCCGCAAGTGCCGATGCGACATTGGCTTCAGCTCCGCCGACCTCCAGATCGAGGCTGCGGGATTGCACCAACATCTGACGGTCGGGCGGCGAGAGGCGCAGCAGGATCTCGCCGAAGCAGGTAACGCTCATGCCGAAATGCTACCGCGCCAGCCAGCCGCCATCGACCGCCAGAACATGTCCGGTGACATAATCAGACGCTGGCGATGCGAGGAATACCGCCGCCCCGGCGATGTCTTCTGGCCGGCCCCAGCGCCCGGTCGGAATGCGTTCGAGAATTTGCCGATTGCGCTGCTCGTCTGCTTGCAAGGCGGCGGTATTGTTGGTGGCGATATAGCCGGGCGCGATGGCATTGACCTGAACACCATGCGGCGCAAGTTCGTTGGCCATGGCCTTTGTCAGTCCCGCTACGCCCGATTTGGCCGCGGCGTAGCTCGGCACGCGGATGCCGCCCTGAAAACTCAAGAGCGAGGCGATGTTGATGATTTTGCCTGATCCTTGCGCGGTCATAATGCTGGCTGCTGCCTGACTCAGAAAAAACAAAGTCTTCAGGTTGGTATCTACAACAGCGTCCCAGTCTTCCTCGGTGAAGTCAGCGAGATCGTTGCGGCGGATGATCCCGGCATTGTTGACGAGAATATCGATCCCGCCGAGCGCTGCGGCGGCATCCGCGACCAACCCAGCGACCGGCGCAATCGAGGAGAGGTCAGCGCGCAGGTCCACCGCCGTGCGCCCCGTCGCCGCGATCAGCGCCAGCGTTTCGGCTGGTGCGCTTCGGCCCGCGAGTGCGATATCCGCCCCGGCATCGGCAAGGGCCACCGCAATCGCCTGTCCGATCCCGGTGTTAGCTCCGGTCACTAGCGCGCGCTTCCCCGTCAGATTGAAGGAAATTGGCATTCTCACAATGCCTTCAGATAGGAGGCGATGCCGTCATCCTGACAATTGGGGTAGAAATGTTCGGCGAACTTCTCACCCGCGATCGCCGCGCGCAGCAGGTCCTGATCGACCGACTTCAGCACGGTCAGCATATCGTGGCAGCTCGCTGCCTTGAGGTCCGCCAGCTTGCCGCGATTGACCGCCATGATCGCGGCACGCTCCTTGGGGTAACCGGCGCCCGGCTCGCCCTCGAACAGCTTGCGGTAGCAATCCTGCAAATTCAGTTCAGCCGCCCAGCCGAAGCCCTTGGCATAGGGCATGGAGATCGCGTTGCCCGCGTTGATCTGGCTGAACAGGAAGGCATCGGTCGGGTCGATCACCAACCCGCAGAACACGCCCGGCATGGCGTTGCAGGCGAGCATCGATCCCATCCCTGTTCCACAGCCGGTAACAACGAAATCGGCAGCCTTGCTGTTCAGGAGAATGCCAGTCAGCAACCCGTTCATGACATAGGTCAGCGAGGCGGTGTCCTCGGCTGAATACATCCCGTAATTGAAGACCTGATGCCCAAGCGGCCCGGCCACTGCTGCCAGTGCATCATGGATGACGGGGTTCTTGGCGGCCTGGCTGTTCTCGGTGATGAGGGCAATCTTCATCGGCTGGTTTCCTTGGATTGGGGGCGCTCGGCAAGACGGCGCTGGCGCAACTGATATTCGTAAAGCGAGGGCGCGGCATCGACCGCCCGGTTGAGCCATTCAGCGTAAGGGTCGGGACGATAGCGCAGCGCCAGCGTGCGGTTGGCGTGCAGGCCGACAATGCGTGCACCCGGCCCTTCAAGCCCGCTGGTGATCGTGACAGCCGCATCAGCCGGTACGGTTTCGGGCATCACGAGGCGGATGTTCCAATGGGTGTTGAACAACCCGTGCCCCGGCTTCCAGTATGGCGCGCCGCCACCTTCCCACAGGCGCCACGTCCAGCCTGCTGGAGTCTTGTGCGGATCAACATGCAGCACCAACTGATCGAACAGGTTCTGATGGTTCGAGCCGGAATGCTGGTCGATTTGCGCCGCTTGCATCACCTCGGCCCGCAGAATGACCGACCGGGTCGAGCGGGTGTTGACGCTGAGCGGGTGAATGACCGGGTTTTCGACCACCAGATCACGCACCAGCACATTGTGCACCGCGCCGACGTGCACCGCGTAGTGCGCCTTGTGCGCCCCGGTGGTGCGGACCTTGTCGATGGTAAGGGATCCGGCGTTGTCGGTCAGGATCGCGCTGTCGGCATTGCGGATCTCGACATCGCGCACCCAGCCATCAAACAGCCCTGTCAGATACATGCCGTTGTAACCGGCCTCGAGATGGTGACCGAACCACGGGTTATCGGGGAAGGTCAGGCGCATGGACTCGATCCCGACGTCTTCGAGATGCTCCCAACGGGCCAGCATTGCGGGCTGATCGGCGGAAATCGCATGGAGCAGCGGATCGCCGATGGTGACGCGGTTCCCCTTGATCGCGGTAATCCGCGTCGGCTGAGCGACGACCGGGCGATTGACAAAGGTCCAGTGGTGTGACCCTATCGTCAGCGGCTCGGCGGCGCCCGCCGGGCTCGCGTTCCAGCCTGACAGATCGCCATAGAGCGAGCGGAGGATTGCGCTGTCTGCCCCCTTGCCCGAAAACCACTGAACCTGAAGGACCTGCCCGACTTTCAGTTCCGAGGCATTCTGCACAGTAAGCGTGCGCGAGAACTGCGCACCTGCGACCGGGTGCGCCAAAACTGCATCGCGCTTGTGCCCGGCCGGATCATAGGAGACTGCCTGAGCGGCGCGCGGACCGACCAGCAGGAAGCCGCCGGACCAGCTATATTCACTGAAGGGAAAGGCGATGTTCTGATCGGGAATGACCTCGATCTTGTTCTCGCGCTTGATATAGGCGCGCAGTTCGTCCTGACGGCGGGGATCATCGACGATGCTCAGCGGGCGAGGGAAGTAGAGCTCTGTCCCGCCTGCGCCAGAGCCGGCGCCTTTCAGCACAAGGTGGCTGCGATCGATCGGGATCACTTCGCCAATCTGGATGCGCCCGGCAGGCAGGAGCAGTGTGACCCTGCCAGACAGTTTGGCAGCCTCGGCCAGCGCGCGAAGCAAGGCCTTTGCGTCGTCCTTTCCGTCATCAGGGACCACCCCGAAGGCAGCCGCTTGAAGCACGGTTGCAGGCGCGTCATTCAAAGGCTCGGCACCAAAACGATACCCGGCATAGCTGAAGTCGGGCGATTGCGCCTGACCTTTGCCGGAACGCATCATTTCGGGAAGAGAGGGCGTCGCAGCAAATCCCGAAGCCGCCCAGAGCACCAGCCCAATGGAGCCGAACGCAGCGACTTTCCTGCCGAGTGCCCGGTTCTGGCGGATAGAAAAGTGCATTAGCGCCCCTTTGCTGACGGCCTGGCGTGATGCGGCAGGCTCACCGATCCCAGCTGCATCTTCGAAAGATTTGACACCGGTGTCAAGAGTGACTGAAGAATATCGCGCCAAGGTATCCCGGGCACGGCCGCGCGATCCGGCAACCGTTCTCAAACGCGTGTTCGGCATTGCTGAATGTCGGCTTTGGATGAAAGCTGACGTCAAGGGCTCGGGTGGGAACGGCAGAAATGTCCCAATCTCGCCCGATTGGGATGAGCGGACGACCCGGAATCCACGACGCTCAATCAAGACGGATTGCCGGATTTCGGCCTGTCCAAGTTCGATCTGGAAGCCGACATTTGCAAAGCGCGCTTGCTACTTCACTGATTGGATGAGGGTTTTTCGGCGAGAGCTGCTGCGATCCGTCGCGCAGGATGTGTGCCGTTTACAGCTTCCCAGCCGCTACCGGCAGGTGATCGAGATTTGGCCCCGGAGTTTTGTCGCGCAGATGCTGCCCCGGTCAGGCCGCGCCCGCATGGGGGGATTCATGGGAGCGGCTGCCCCTTGAGAGGAAAATCTCAATCTTTTCAGAGGCCGGTGGCGGAGACGGAGTCCGCCAAATTAGCATCCGGATCGATCCGGATGCATCCAGATCGGAATATGATATTCAATGGGTTCGGTCCCAGCCGCCGTATTGGACGTCTAATAGTGTTCGATTGCGTTCCCATAAAGCCATGCTATTTTCAGGGAGCGGTTTAGGGAACGACAGTCGTGTCCCGGCACCTCTGAAAACGACAGAGGGTTCGATTCCCGCAGAGGAAGCCCCAATGCCAAAAAAGCTCATCAACGCCCTCACACCCCTTGCGGTGAAGAACGCAAAGCCCGGTCGCCATGCCGACGGAGGCGGGCTGCAACTGCTGGTCAAGGAGAGCGGCGCGCGTTCTTGGGTCTTCCGCTTCATGCTTCAGGGCAAGTCGCGGGACATCGGGCTCGGCCCTGCGGCTGGCGCCGGCGCGATCCCCTTGGCCAAGGCACGGGATTTGGCCGATGCTCTCCGCGTGAAGGTGAAGGCGGGCATAGACCCTCTCGATGAGCGCGAGCGGGAAGCGGCTCAAGCGCTGGCAGCAGCTCAGGCGACCAAGATCGCCGGGGTAACGTTCAAGGAAGTGGCCGCGACCTATATCGCCGCCAACCGCGACAGCTGGCGCAATGCCAAGCACCGCCAGCAATGGGAGAACACCCTCAAGACCTATGCCTATCCGGTCTTTGGGGACTTGCCGGTTGCCAATGTCGATACCCCGCACGTGCTCAAGGTGCTGGAGCCGATCTGGCGCGAGGTTCCCGAAACCGCCAGCCGCTTGCGAGGCCGGATTGAAACCGTGCTGGATAGCGCCAAGGCTCGCGGATACCGCCAAGGGGAAAATCCCGCTCGCTGGCGCGGACACTTGGCGCAAATCCTTCCCGCTCGCACCAAGCTATCGCGGGGGCATCACAAAGCGATGCCGTATGATGCGATCCCCGCCTTCGTGGAGAAACTACAGGAGCGCGAAGCTGTTGCCGCGCTGGGCTTGGAGTTTGTCATTCTCACCGCCGCGCGAAGCGGCGAGGTCATCGGCGCGACTTGGGGCGAGGTCGATCTGGACAAGGCGGTTTGGGCTGTGCCAGCCGAGCGCATGAAAGCAGGGAAGGAACACCGTGTCCCTCTCTCGCCGCGCGCGGTCGCGATACTGGAGCAGACTAAGCGGCTGGGCGGCAAATACCTGTTCCCCGGCGCCCTGAGCGGCTCCAAGCTGTCCGGAATGGCGATGGCGATGCTGCTTCGCCGCATGAAGCAGGACGTAACTGTGCACGGCTTCCGGTCCGCCTTCCGCGATTGGGCGGCGGAATGCACCGGCTATTCCCATGAGGTCGCCGAAATGGCTCTGGCGCACACCATCAGCAACGCAGTGGAGCGGGCTTATCGGCGCGGCGATCTGTTCGAAAAGCGGCGGCGGCTTATGACCGACTGGGCTGACTTTTGCGCCGGCAAGATGCAAGGATCGGCGACTGTGGTCTCAATACGCCAAGACGTGGCCTAAACTGAGGAAATCTGATGGGCGAAAGCAATCCTTATGCGACGAACCTGATTTCGGAGCTGACTGGCCACACTCCCGTTTACGGGGAAACGGAAGACGGCCAGCAGTCGCTCACTATTGGAGGGGTTGTGATTGTCGCAACGGGTTTCAGCCTGTGGGGGGACCCCACTGCGTATCAGCATGATGATCGAACGCTGACAGTGGGCTGGGGTGGACGATCAGCGACCCTTGTGAAGGGCGATGACGGTTCTTGGGCTGCACAAGTCGTCGCCACACCCCTCCAAGGCCAAGCGCGCTTTGTGGACTAGCATCGGGCCAGATTGACGAACCGCTAGCAACTATCGTGTCCCCGCCAGAACCAGCCTCCCCTCATTTGGCGCGTAACGATACGAGGTGATCGATCGATCTCGGATCCTCTCGACTGCTTCGTCGATTACCAGGAGCGGAACCACGAACCACTCCCGCGGCTTCACCATGTGCCCGAACCGGTCGGGGATCGACAGGTCCAGCTGCGCGGCGGCGAACACCTTGTGCAGGAGACTTTCCAGCTTCTGGCAATTGACGCCGTACACCTTGTAGGTCGCCACAACGTCAACGCCTGCGAGCAGGTATGTCGAGCTTTTCTCGGCGCCGGAGATCCGCGTCTCGACCGATCCACTGGTGACGCCGATCTTGTGCACCACCTCCCGGTGCTCGGTCACGAAGGGGTGGTCCGACTTGCTGCGGAGCACGTAGATGGTGCCTGTTTCCGCTTCACCATCGTCCGGTCGATCGGCAAACAAAGGACCAGGCGACGGGTCCGTAATCCGGCGCCCGGCCTCGTCTTCATGCAGCTGGCGCTGGAGCGAGCGCATCAGCATCCCGCTTTCGGTGCCGTTATCAAAGATCACCCGCAGGCGGGCGTCGGTGCGCCCCTGCGCGTTGGTGAAGATGTCGTCCATCTCGGCGACGTAGCTGATGAGCCCGCCCACGATGAAGAAGGCCCCGGGCCGGATTTCTGCCTTCAGCTCAAAGGGACGGGTCACCCGTGTTCCCGAGGCGAGATCTTGCTTTACCTGCTCGAACAGCGGCTTGAACTTCTCGAAATCGTGACACTTGTCGCGCCGGGCAATTTCTTCAGCCGCCCGCTTTTCCTCGGCAGACCGCACATGCCGGAGCCGGGTGATGTCAGAGCCGTCGTCAAGATCAGCCAACTCCGAGGCCAGATCGTCCACGCCGAGTTCCACCTCTTCGGCAGCAAGCGCGGTCGCTTCGTCAAGCAATCCATGCTGATCGAAGGTTGCCAATAGATCCCGGCAGTCCTGCTGAGCGCGCAGGCGATCAAGGCGGACGGCATAGAGCCGTTCAAAGATGTCACGGCCCTCACCGTGCTGCGGAGGACGGCCATGCTCCTCATAGAAGCGCACGATATCCTCGAAGCCTGCGATGATCCGCTCTTCGCGCGCAGTGTATGTTGCCTGCTTCTTCGCTGCGGGAGCGAAATCGGCGAGTTCATCCGCCAGCTCGTCGAGATCAAATTCACTCATAGCGGCCTTCCTCGCGGAAACGCATAAAGGCGGCGGCGCCTTCTGCAAGACGCTGTTCCCAGGCATCGCTCGATGTGATCGACGGAACGCGGCCACGCTCCTTCTTGAATTTGACGGCCGCGACGGCGAGTTCCTTGGCCTCGTCCGGCAGGATCTTGGTGCGTTTGGCCGAGATCGCCGCCTGCACCTGTTTGAGGGTACTCTCAGTCATGGCCTTGGCCAGAACCGCGTAGGCGGCATGCCAGGGATTGATGCTGTCAATGAGGTCGATGTCGAGCTCGCGGACGTCCATCGCATATTGCCGGACCCCTTCCAGCAATGCCGTGTTGGCGCGTTGCTCACCCTCGGTCACGTCAGCCGCACCCATCGCCAGTGACTTCGCCTTCTGGGTCAGGTTCAGCGCCGCAATTGCATGCTGGCGAACCGCCTCCTGATCCTCGGCGCTGAGGTCGGGATAGCGATCGCGAACGATCTTGCCCATGGCGACCTGGGTCATTTCCTGCGGCGCCGTGTTTTCGTCGAACAATCCGCGCTCGGCCACGCTCTTCTTCTGGACGAAGGCGGCGATCACCTCGTTGAGGTCCTGTTCACAGATGCGGGCAGCTTCGGGGCTCTTGGGCGTGACGAGACCGGCGATCTCGAAGTGATACTGCCCACGTTCCTCGTTGACGCCGACGTTGGCCTTGCCTTCCCGATAGCCTTCCGGCCCGTAATCGAAATCGGGCAGCGGGCCCGCGCTCTTGGGGCTGAAGGTGAAGCGCGGGGCCAGCACCTGTTCCATCAGCAGACTGGCGGCGATCGCCTTGAGGGTGTCGTTGATCGCATCAGCCACAGCAGCTTCCGAGGCATCAGGTTCAGCGATCAGATTGGTGAAGGTCGCGACGGACTTGCCGGGGGCATCTCGGGTGGCGCGGCCGATGATCTGGATGATCTCGGTGAGGCTGGAGCGATAGCCCACCGTCAGCGCGTGCTCGCACCAAATCCAGTCGAAGCCTTCCTTCGCCATGCCGAGGGCAATTATTATGTCGACGTGGTCGCGATCGTTCTTGTGCGCAGGGTCCTTGAGCGCGGCCAGCACCTTCGTCCGCCGGGCTGGATCGCTGTCATCGACCAGATCGGCGATCTTGAGCACCCGGCCATCTGGCAGTGCCACCAGCTCGAATCCGGTGACCGGATCGGCCCCCTGCCATTTGCCGAGGTAGTGCAGGATCTCGTTGACCTCGGCCACCTTATCCTTCGTGCTCTCCCTGGCGTTGACCGACGGGATGTGGACGATCGTCTTGCGCGCCGGGTCGAGGCAGTGCTCGATCGCCTCCAGATAGCGCCCGGTGTAGAAGAAATAGCCGATGTCGAGCCGCTTCAGGTGCTCATACCCGTTGAGCTGCTCGTAGTAGGTGTAGGTGACAGTCTCGAACTTAGCCTCGTCCTCAGGCGTAAGAACGGGCACCGCATCGCCGCGGAAATAGCTGCCGGTCATGGCAACGATGTGCACCTTGTCGCGGGCGATGAACTCCGTGAGCTGGTTGCCGAGGCGATTGTCCTCGCCGGCCGAGACGTGGTGGAACTCGTCCACCGCGATCAGGCGGTCGTCGAAGGCTTCTACGCCGAACCGCTCCACGGCAAAGCGGAAGGTGGCATGGGTGCAGACCAGCACCTGATCTTCGCTTTCCAGGAACTGGCCGACCGCCTTGATCTTGGACGGATCAGCCTTCTCGTCATCCGCGCCGGGCGTGTTGCACAGGTTCCACTTCGGCTTCACCGACCAATCCGCCCAGAAGCCATATTGCGACAGCGGCTCATCGCCGAAGCTGCCGCCGATCGACTTTTCCGGCACAACGATGATCGCCTGCCGCAGCCCCTGATTGTGCAGCTTGTCGAGCGCGATGAACATCAGCGCGCGGCTCTTGCCCGAGGCCGGCGGCGACTTGATCAGCAGGTATTGCTCGCCGCGCCTGTTGTAAGCGCGCCCCTGCATGGGGCGCATGCCAAGCTCGTCCGCGTTGGTCGAAGCGCCGCTGCGGGCGGTCTGGAACGATACGGCGGGAACGGGGCGAGCGGAGGTCATTCGGATGCCTCATTTGCCTGGCCATCCGAAGCATTCGACTTGTGGAATTGACGCACCTCATCTTGCAGAGATGTCGTATCGACGAATTTCACGAACTTTTTCGATGCCTTGGCCAACACCTCAAACCGCCCGTCCATTTTCTTCAACGTATCCTCGATTGCCCGAAGTGCAGGCTTGGCTAAGAGCCCCGGCAGGCTGGCAAATTGCATGATATCGATGTTCGAGATGGTGTGCCGTGGCCGACCATCGGCATCTTTAAAATCCATCCTAACGTTGAACGGTTTCAGCGGGCCGATTGGATCTTGAGCGTGGCTACCGAAGAGGTCGCGTCCCAGCCCGAACAAGGCAACGATCTTTTCGCCCGACGGGATTACGTTGATAGGCGCATGACCCTTTACGGTCTTCAGCAACACGCGATGTGCTTGGAAATCGGCTTCGTCGCAATCGATGTTGAACATGACATCTTTTGCAAGGCCCAACCCAACGTTGGCGAAAACGATGTTGAGGAAACCATTGCCGTCAGGGTGCGGGACGAGATAAGCAACCACCTGGGGCTCCTGCCCAGCTTTTCGAAGCTTCCGGTTCTCGCGCGCTAGTTCGAGCGTAAGCCATGCGATCGCGACCGTCGCCAGCGCAGATACCAGCGCCGATTTGCCGTTGACCCACTCAAACGCGATTAACAGCCCAGTGCCCGTGGCTTCGGCAAGTTCGATCATTGGCATCGCTCCATTAGGCGCATGAGGTCACTGTTGCAGTCCTGCATTCTCACGCCGCTTTCCCCTTGCCGGTCATCCTGGTATAGAGCTCGAACAGCTTTTCGAGGCGTTCGGTGTCGTTCTTGAAGCGGCGGCCGATGTAGATGCGTTCGAGGGTTTCGTCGTTCTCCTCGTGGGCGCGGCGGAGGTTTTCGGGCATGGTTTCGGGATTGTAGAGATCGGCGATGGTGGCGGGGAAGTGCGTCTCGCGCGCGAGCAGGATGTTCTCGGCGCAAGCCGTGAGGTCGGCCTTGTTCTGCTCGGTCAGCTTGGGGAGCGGGAAGGTGTGCCATCCCAAGGTGTTTGAGTATCGGATCCGCGTTTCCAGCTGACCGCAGACAGTCGAGACCCACACCCAGTGAACGCGGGACGCAACAATGGCCATGTTCCATAGAGGCGCATCATACAGCGCGAAGGCGTTGTCCGAGACTATCGAGTGGGACGATAGCAAGCCGACTGGAAGATAGGCACGTCGCTCAGATGTGACCTTGGGAACCACGATGGTAGAGCTCTTGCCACGTCCTTGGATCTGCTTGAACCGGTGAGACCGATCTGCAAATGCCCGGGTGGACTCTGCATCGCTCGACAACCGCATCTGACGGACGCCATCGAGACGCAAGCTGATGCGTTCCGATCGTCGCGCTTCTTCCACCTCATGGTCTTCGATCCAGAGGCAATTGCGAACAATGCCCTTCACGAACTCCTGCGAACCAACGAAGTCGAAAATGAACTTTCCTGCGTTGGGATCGGCGGCTGTCATTTCTACCGCCTCGTTGAAGCTGAGTAGGAGATTTCCGCCATCTTTTGGCATGTTCCCAAGGTCCATATATGCGCAGCCTGATATCGAGCGACGCGCCGGCTTGATCTCGATACCGTCGCCCGGCACGAGGTAAGCGCAGATCCGTTCGGCAGATTTCGCTGTCGTTTCTCCATGTTCCCCTATGGAGTAGATCGTCGCGCCGCGATCGGTCTCATCACGGGCGATAGCAATAATTGCCACTGTGACGCCTGCGTTATGGCTGGCAAGATTCGCCCAGCGGAACGACGTGTGAGCGAATACGATGCGATGGCCAGTAGCGAAGATGACTGGCCACAGTATGGGGACTTGAACACCTTGGCATATCGAGTTGGTCGATACGAATGCCGAAACCGTCGGTGTATTGGTGCCATAATCGGCGGCTTTGGCGAACCATCCCGCAACGTAGTCGAGCGACTTCCAAGACGCAGTGTGTCTTGAAAAAATCTGCTCAAGGTCGGCCTTCTGCTCGGATGTCTGCCATTTACTGCCTAAGTAAGGCGGGTTCCCGCAGATGTAGGTTTCCCCACCAGCGTTCTCGAAGTCGATCTCGGACTGGTCGAGCGGCGTATTGAACAGGTCATCCCCACGCACCTTCACGCCCGTTCCGGTCGGCGGGCAAATGCTGAGCCAGTCGAGACGCAGGGCATTCCCACAAGTAATCCAGTTCTGACTGTCCAATGGCAGGAACTCGGCCAGCGCCTCCTTCTGGCCACGATAGAGCACGTCGCACTGGTATTCGGCGATGATCAGCGCGAGCCGGGCGATCTCCGCCGGGAAGTCGCGAAGCTCGATGCCGCGGAAGTTGGTGAGCGGGATCTCGCTGCGGCGATCGGGCTCGCCGCGCCGCCGGTTGATCTCGGCCTCGATTGCCCGCATTTCCTTATAGGCGATGACGAGGAAGTTGCCGCTGCCGCAGGCCGGGTCGAACACCCTGATCTTGGCCATGCGACTGCGCAGGTTGAGGAGCTTGCGGGCATTGTCGCCCGCCTCCTCCAGATGCTTGCGCAGGTCGTCGAGGAACAGCGGGTTCAGCACCTTCAGGATGTTCGGCACGCTGGTGTAATGCATGCCGAGCGCGCCGCGCTCCTCGTCATCGGCGACGGCCTGGATCATCGAGCCGAAGATGTCGGGGTTGATCTTGGTCCAGTCGAGATTGCCGATGTGGATGAGGTATCCGCGCGCGGTGCGGCTGAAACGGGGGACGTCGATATTGCCGCTGAAGAGCTGGCCGTTGACGTAGGGAAAGCCATTCGCCCAAGTCTTGATGCCTGCCGCCGTGCGATCGGCGATGGGCGTGTTCATGGCGCGGAACAGTTCCTGGATCACCTCGTGGGTGTTGTCCACCCCGCCGCTGGTCATCCGGGTCACGGTCTCGGTGAACTTGTAGCCGGAGTGGAAGATGTCGGTGTCCTCGGCGAAGAAGCAGAAGATCAGCCGGGCCATGAAGTGGTTCATGTCGGAGCGGCGGTCGGCCGCGGCCCACTCGGGGTTGTCCTGGAGGAGGGTGACGTAGAGCTTGTTGAGACGACCGGTGGCGCGGATGTCGAACGAGCTCTCGCGGATCTGCGCGACGGTGGTGATGCCGGCGAGCGGCAGGAAGAAGCCGAAGTGGTTGGCGAAATCGGGGTAGTCGCAGACGACGGTCTCGCCGGTGGTGACGTCCTCGGCCTCGAACCGATCGCCATCGGTGGCGAGGATGAAGCGGGCCTTCTGGCTGGTGGTCTTGGGGCTGCCGCGCAGGGCCGTCAAGGTGTCGCCCACCGAGCCGGGCTGGCAGGTGGCGATGTGGATGTGGCTGCGCTGGAGGACGGCGCCGGGGATGTCGGACTGGTTGGTGTTGCCCTTGCGCAGCCGGTCGATCGCGGTCTTCTTGTTGCCGAAAGCTTCGAGGAACTGGAACGGGAACTCGGCAGCGTCGAACGGCTGCTGCGCGAGGTCAGAGATGGCGTCGCCGATTTCTACGGGGTTCATGATGGCTGGTTACGTCGAGCCGGTTGAAGCAACAACCATTTTTGGCCAATTTGGTCGGGTCGCTGTTCGGTCCGATTGCATCCAATGGAGTTCGACTGCGTTCGATACACAGGCCTTAGAAAGGCTAAGGTTTGCTATGGGCTGACGAGGCGCGATGAGCTGATCTGGCCAGTTTGGACGCCTCTCATCCGACTGCAATGCTCACTGATGGGGGAGCGACGGTTTGGCAAAATACGGTCTTGGTCAGGTCGACCTCAATTTGCTGGTTCAGTTGAGCCTTGCCGGTCTGATTGACGAACCCGGCCGACATCTCTCCAATCTGCTTCGGTCAAAGCAGCCGATCGAGGCTCGCACGCGAGAAGCATTGGCTGATGCGCTCGACGGGCGTCTAGCTGGATCAAAGCTGACGGTGCAACACTCCCGTCACAGCCGCCTTGTCCGTAAGTTTCGATCGGAGCGGCACCAGATCGAGGTCGGTCGCCGAGTAGCTGTAACGATGACCGAAGAAGGCAAGACCTATGACCAGGCAGTCGAGAAAGTCGCTGACGACTGCCACCGGAGCGAAAAATGGGTCCAAGCCTGCTACACGAAAGCCAACAAGCTCGCGCGCTGGATTGAAGAATGCCGATACCGAGGGCTCAACCACACAGATGCCGCACTGGAGATGGCATTCGCTTACAGCAGATTGCGAGGTGTCGACCCAGCGGACAGCCTTAAGGTAACGGCTGAGGGACTCGCCGAGATCATCAGCCAATTCGAGCAAATCGTTATGGATGCTCGCGGGAATGCTCGTGGCTCGGGATTCATCTGATGACGTCACCCTAAATGTGATCTTCGCGATCGGGTGAGCCTACACGGTAGGTCACATACGCACGTCCCCGTCACGAGTTGAACGGAGACGGACCATGACCGAAAATCCCGAAAAGTTGGCCTACAGTATCAAGGAAGCCTGCAAGGCCACCAGCCTGTCGCGGACCACCATTTACAGCCATGTCGCCGCGGGACGACTGCACGTGGTGCGCATCGGAGGACGCACGATCATCCCGGCTGAGAGCCTCCGTGCTTTCTTGAACAGCGGGTCTGAAGGCTGAGGACCGATGCCGCGGAGGAAGGGATCGAAGGCAAACGCCAAAGGGCGGAACGACCTTACGGATCGTTTCGTCCGCTTGCCTCATAAGCTGCTGATGTCGGCAGCTTATCGATCACTTAGCGTTGTCGCGCGAGCGCTGTTGGTTGAACTCACAATGCTTGATTGGGGTGAGAACAATGGTTCGATCTATCTGTCTCTCAGGGACGCTACCGATCGCCTCGGCCTCTCGGACCATCATTCTGTCGGTGCTGCATTCGATGAGCTGATCGACAGGGGCTTCGTTCGGTGCACGAAGGAAGCCCACTTCAGCGTCAAAGCTGCTGACCATTCACGAGCCCGCTGCTGGTGCCTTACCTGGCTTGCTGCGCCCTGCTTGAAGAAACCGGCCACCAACGAATGGCAATCCTATGATCCGCCGGCTGGATCAAAGCAGCGTAAACGCGCTGAGAGAGGGCAAAAGGCACTCAAGCGATACTACAGGGCGTTGACCTCACATCGTATGCCGGTGGTGGAATCCCCCGCGCAAGCTCGATTGCTTGGTGCCGCTCCACCCAAACCGGAGGTGGAATCCACCACCGAGAAATCGAGAAATGGCGGAAAACAGCCAATCTTCGTTGAGGTGGTTCCCACCGCACATACAGCTGTCACCACCATTAGGCGCCCGAGCGGGGAGTGGTGGAGAAGTCGGCCCTACCTGCGCCTGCCAGATCCGGCATCTAGTGCATCGGCGAATGACAACTGTCCTGAGCCGTCAGGCTCAGGCTTGTAGCGCTACCCTAAAGACTTCACGCCTCTAAGATCGTCGCAAGGTTCAATCTCGGATTACCTGACATAATGCTCGATCTTCGCGATCGCCCTCGTCACGCGATCGAGGTCAACCGCCTGCATTTCACGGGTGGCCTTTTCCATGTGAGGACGGAGGTAGATCGCAGAGCCTGTGACCAACCCCATGCGCTCGCAGATATGCCACGAGACCAATTCCGCCTCGATTTCCATGGCCTCGTAGGGAATGCGAGATCGATCCGGCCAGCCGTATTCGTCGGCGCGCGCGTTGCCCTCCTCGAACGGTCCTACATGACCGCAGAAAAGGTGACCCAGCTCATGCAGAAGCGTTGCGAATTGCTCGGCCGGGGTGAGGCGCCGATTGAGCATGATGCGCCAATGCCCGGGCTGCTGGCCTACATGGAGGGCTCCAAGTCCAGGTTCGCCCTGCAGAGACTGACCGGATGATGGCAAGAGGGAAGGTTGCTCGCATATCCAGCCGGCGCTGTTCGAACCCAAGTCGCCGAGATCAATCTCCACCTTCAGATTCCGCTTATCGGGTGCAGACAGTTTTTCGATCAATCCTTGGAGTGTTTCGGCCTTGAAGTCTCCGGCCGTCGCGAAAGCGTCCCGGTCGGGCTGCTTCTCCCGGCGTGGCAACGTGTCTTCCAGCTCGAAGACCTGCATTGTCGGACCATTCGGCCGCAGGATGAGGATGGGGATTGCGTCCGGCCTCACGGTCTGGCCCACTTTCGCCCAATCACTTCGTGATGCGACTGCCTGTGCACCTGGACGCTGCGTGAATACCATCATGATGTTATATGGCCCCAAACGCCGGGCACCGGCTTTGCCCATGCCTCTGAGCCGTGATGCGAATGCGCTGAACTCGAGAATTGCCTCAGGAGTGGGGATTGTCAGCGCAATACCCATGAGCTCACGGAGCCGTTCACGCGTGGGCGCAGAGATTTCGGTCGGTGTTGGCGCGGATAGTGTTGGGTCCTGCTCCAATGCAGTCTCATGCTTCGGAGAAGTCCCCATGTCGCTGGAAGGCAAATCCGGTGCGGGCGGGGCACCGCAAGTTGTGTTCGCTGAAGTGCGCGGCAGCACCTGCCCTTTAGCAACGACGTAACCCCAAAGAACCAGAATGAAGGCGCCACAAGCGATGATGAACAGGGTTTCGACGATCACATCATGAACCAGACGTTCGCAAGGATGGGCGCGGGCAATGCGAGCAACTGCATGTGCCGACCGAGTGTCAGCATGAGCACTAAGCCGAGAAAGAATGCCCACGGTATTGCTGCTAGCAGCCCCAGCCAGCCGAAGACGTTTGCCATCCCACTCACGTAAGCGAGTGCTCCCAAGCCGAACCACAGCGACCAGAAGCCGCCCCCAGCCATTGCGCCAACCTTCCAGCCTTGCTGTGTGCGAGCATAGGACGGGTAAGCGATCCCAGCCATGATTTGCCCGCCGCTGAGTAGAAGCGACACCTGCGAGATATCCATCATCACCCCCGTTTCACTGGCCTCAAGTGGCTGTTTTCAAGTCTGTAGAGTATACTCCGTTGTAGGATACACAACACCTGTCAGCCATCTTGAGGATGGCATTGCGGCAAATTCTGGCTGAAAATTTACGAAAGGCTCGAGTGGCCGCAGGTCTGTCACAGGAAGAACTTGCAGACGCAGCCGGCATTGATCGAACCTACGTTAGCGCCCTAGAGCGATGCCGTTACTCAGCCTCCATCGACGTGTTGGAACGTCTAGCGACAGCCCTGAGGGTGGCTCCCGCTTCGTTGCTGTCGGACGGCGGGGACGTCCCGGCACGTGAGAATGGCACGTAGGGACGTACCTTCGCGCACGTGTGGAACGTGGCGGTAAGGCGGGGCCTAAATCTCGCCTATAGGGAGTGGCCCGACCTTGGCGGCGCGCGCCTCGATTGTTTGCGTCACTGGATCGACGATTGCCTGGATTCGGCGGCAGCGAAACGCATGATGGCATCTCGCAGTCGGTCCTCGAGCATGTTGCGCTCCTCATCCTCGGTGCGGGTGGGGATGAGGTCGGCACCGCCTTTGCCGGTGATCTCGGCCTTGTCGGTGAGGTGCCCATACAGCTTTGCAAGGCCCATGGTGGCAGCAACGCAAGCAGACGGTTTCACGTGCTCACGCGCGAACTCGCGATCCTCGCGAAGCATTCGAGCAATATCATCGACCGTGACTGCGTGACGTTCAGCGTGCGCGGCTCTCATTTGGTCGAGCCTTGCCGCGATCTTGCCGTTGTCGAGGAGCTCCTTGGCTTTGCGGTTCACGCTGGCAGTAGACATCCCCCTCGCGTGGTAGGAGCGCCGATAAGCCTCACTGGCGTTGCCTAGCTCAATGTAGAGCTGACAGAACTTCTCCTGCTTCGGTGTCATGGCGATAGCTTCGCCCAAATCGGTTGAGGCAGCAAGTCGTAGCCTAGGAGGAACTCGCCAGCGCTAGGTTCGTGAAATAGGTTGATCGTCCGGAGCCGACCCAGAGGCTGTCGTTCAACATCGCCGAGTTGAATGTCTGCTCCCGCCGAAAGCTGCCAAGCGGTTTCCGGGGCTGAGCGCCGCCCGCCTTATTGACTGCAAGTGATGTCGTGGACGGCTCTCCACCCCTGCGGGATAATCCTGCGGTTGAGTAGGAGATGGAGCAAGTAGCGGTAGTCGGGCTGGATCTGGCAAAGTCTGTTTTCCAGGTCCATGTTGTAAACGCTCTGGGCGAGGCAGTGCTGCGGCGCAGGCTTTCCCGTGGTCAGCTGCAGAAGCTGTTCGCGAAGCTGCCGCCGTGCCTTGTCGGCATGGAAGCCTAGTCGCCCGCGCTCCAGAGGTTGCTGAACCCCTCGACGTCGATCCAGATCCCCCAGCGTCCGTTCTCTTGCTCCGACCTGCTTCTCCCGTCCGGTCGATTGGGCTTCAGCTCATGCTCCTGCTCGCTATGATTGCGCAATGGAGCCATTCGACCTCGATCATCTACCGGCCACCGCTTGGCCGGACACGCTTAGGCCGGTTGGCGAATCGACCCATGCGAAAGAGCCCTTCGACGCCTGGTGGTCGCGCAACTGCGAAGTGCTGGCACACCTGCCGGCCGACCTGATCGAGCAATGGATCTACCGGCATTGGACCCATTCCCCGTTCAGCTTCCTCCCGCTTGAAACGCTCGCTTGGGAAAGGCGGATCTGGGACGGCAAAGTGCTGCTGGCAGCCATCCACCGCGCGTGGGGCGGTGAGTTGCATCCCCATTTCGATTATGACACCTTCCAGAGGCGCGGCGGTGCCGATCGTCATGCGACGGCGGTCGCGCTTGACCAAGGGACTTGGGACTACCCGATGGTGCTCCTATCTACACCGTTCGGCGTCATCGATGGCGGTGTGAGGTTGCCCGATGTGCGACTGGTCATCGTCGAGGGGCACCAGCGGCACCGCTATTTGAACGCGCTTCATGTCCTTGGGCGGGCACCGGCGGGACCGCATGAAACCATCATCTTGTCGACGCCGCTCACCGGTGTCGGCCGGGCGGCCTAGGACATCGAACACTCATGAAGATCATTCTCGCCTGCGACGAATCCGGCGCAAAGGGCTATGCCGACCAAGACGAGCAATTTCCCGGGCAGGTCGGCGTGTTCGCCGGGCTGTTTGTGCCAGAGGACATGCTGTCCGACGCTGAGCCGAGGCTCGAAGCGGCAATCGCGCCCTATCGCGGTGATGACGGCAAGCTGCACATCACCGATCTACAACCGTCACAGCAGGCGGGATTGCGGGCGGACCTGTTCGCCGTGATACTCGATCTCAAATTGCCCTGCTTCTGGTACGCGATCCATGTCGCCGGTTTTCACGGCTGGCATAAAGCCGTCGAGCAGCTGCACGCGAATGTGCGGGCGGATATGGCGGCTTCCAACCCTAATCCAAGGATCAAGGTCGGCAGTCCGCGCGAAAAGCCGGAGTCGCTCCACGCGATCCTGTTCACGGGCCTTTACGGCCATATCGTCGCTTATATCGAGGAGCGGAATCCGGGACCTGTCGATATCGTGGTGCGCACCGACAATGTCGATGCGCCGATCGCGAAGCTGTTCCGGCAAAAGGCAGCCGAATTGCTCGACATGGATCCTCGCACCAGCAGCGCCACCGGCTTTGACACGGTCACGAAGACGGTGGTGAGCGCTCAGATGCGGTTCGAAGCGCAAATCCCGCCCGAGCTTCAGATGACGACCACGGTCGACAGTCTTGCGATCACGCCGGTCGGCGATGAGGACCCGATAGTGGTGGCGGCCGATGTCCTCGCCAACAGCCTCTGTTATCTGTTCCACAGTCGCCCCGTTGAGCTTCTATATGCCGACCTGAACCGCCCGTCCGCAGTAGAAGACCATCCGCTGCTCGACGTGCTCGCGACGTTCAGGGATTGGGGAGGCCCGGACATCAGCGACCGGATGTACCGCCACCCGGCAGCCCCGCCGTTCAAAGATGCGTGAACAGGTCCGCCCGGATCGCCGGTGCGCGTGACGATCGTGGCGTAAGGGAAAGCCTAGCCGATGTTCGACAAGCCCGAGTTCGAGGACCGCCGCCTGTCGGCAAGCGACCCATAGCCCCAAAGTGATCGGCAACATTTCACGCGTCAGCTGCTCACTTGAAGGATGCTCTGAAGCCTAGCCTTTCAGCAATATCAGACCGTCCGAAGGACGTGAGCGCTTCTAATACCGCAGATTCTAACTGAGGATTAGCGGTTACGCGGGAACGAGCGCGTTCGTATACCGTGTCTCGCTCGGAACAAACCTCAATCCAGCTCGCTTCTATAACTGCATTCCATTCCGAATTTGATGTGAGCTCAGGGTGGCCGGGAAAGCTGCTATGCATTATCTTCTTATCGCGTCGTCCGTCTGTTTCTACATCTTTGATGTTCGATATGGAAAGATGAAACTCTTCAAATTGCTTTCGTAGTATCGGATTGTTTTGTAATTCAGCGAAGCTAATTGCTGATTCGATCAGAAGATTCTCTTGCCTTATCGCTTCACGCGCCTGATCCAGCGTTACTCTGAGAGCACTTTTCAATTTAACTTCATTGCTGATCGCAGCAATTGCAGCACCCGTTTCAGCAAGCTTTTGGAAACCAGTTTTCTTCGCTGATGGAATAACGTCTTTTTTGCCGATCGCGATCGCATTGCGAACGCTCTGCACTGCATGTGCGGGGCGCTCAAAAACAAGCTTGGCCGGAATTCGGATGACTGTGTAGCCGAGAGAATCAAGATAGCCATCTCGCATTCTGTCTCGAGCAATTGCCTCATCCGAAGAATGCCATTGGGCTCCATCGATTTCGACCACCATCCATTCGTTGCAGAGGAAATCAACCCGATAGTGGCCCTCCTCAACTTGCAAATCCAGGCGGATTCCCGTGCCTGCCAGCGAACCTCCTAACGGCTTGAGATTACATTCTTTGATCATTGCGCGCAGAAATGCAACTTCCGCCGGTGACTCACATTGCGCTTCGAAACGTGCCTGCCAGTCTGCAGTGCCCGTCGTAACTAGAACCTGCCTCTTGAATTTGGGGAAGGCCCTTTCGGGCTCTCGATCAGGAAGGAAATGCCATCCGATAAATAGGATCAAGACGAGAATTAGAACTTCCATAAACGCGACCCTTGGTGAGCAACTCATTGAGGACCTTAAGACACAGCCGTGCGTGCACACAAAGAAAACGTAAGCAGGGCATCGACCGTCATCGTCGCGATTCCGGTAAGAGAGCCTGACCTCACCACTCAGCCGGCTCCGCAACGCGAAGCATGGAGCGCCTCGAGGAAGGTGGCGGCAACTCCTAGAGCGAGGAAGTTGTCTCACGTTGGTTATTGGCGGAACCTGCCATTCGGAACTTCAACTAGGAAGGGCGGATAAGTCCCAGTTTCGGCTACCTACTTGGCCGAGCGAACCCAGCATTCGCCTTAGTTCAGGGCCTCACCCCTCAATCCGATATGAGTAGCCGGCTGCGAACAGAAAGCTTCTTCTTTTCATATCTCTAGGCGAAGCCCAATCGAATCTGATTGCCCGATTTCGGCCTATCCAATTCTGAATGGGAAGCTGCCATTTGCAGCGCGCGCTCGCTATCGCCCTGTATTAGCGCGCTAATTCTGGGGAATAGATGCGGCGATTCATCGCGTAGGGTGTGCTTCCTGTTCTGGGTTGTCGTGACCGTGTCCCGCCACTGGTCCTGACTTGGCTCGAGGGGGACTGCGAGGATCTTCACCGCCTTCCGCATGTGTGTTCTGCGGACGCGCGCTCCGCCATGAGTTTCTAATTTTGTGGGACTTCTTGGAGACACTATCCCGTGTTCCCTCAAAAGCTCCCTGAAAGACGCCTCATCGGTGGCTGATATGCATCCGGTAACTGACCTCAAGCTTGTCGATCAGCGCCGGGATCTCCTCCTCCTCATACACTTCTGGGTGGCCAGCAGCCGAGCGGAGCAGCTTCACCGCATCGTCGTAGGAGGGAAGAAGGCGAGGATCGGACGGACGTCCAACAATGAAGTGAGCCTGAAACTCGTCGTGCTTGCCCACAGCCACGGTTGATAGGTGCCCGACCCAGCGCCGCACCTTTTTCTTGATGTTCTCGGCGTCGGCTAGGTCAAATGACAGGGGCTCGTAAGCGTGAATTTTTCCATTCTTCCAAGCGTGCGCGAACTCGATCGTATCAAGTTCACCCCGAACAACCTTGCTCTCGAACTCGATATCGATTTCTCGTTCGATGATGGCGGTGCGAACCGGTCGCCACACGTCATCATCGGTTCGCTTCGATCCCGTTCGTCTGTCGTAATGCGACAGCATCCGGGCGGCGATCCTGCGAAATTCCTTTTCGAAGTCTGCCGCCAAGCCGGTTCCGACCTCTGACCATTGCAATGAACTCCCGTCATGGGGCAGCATCCGGATCGCAACGGTTCGGGCGTCGCCTTCCGTGAACAGCCCGCCACCCTCAATCTGCTTTGCGACGGTTCGCGCTGAGCGGGCCACAGCTTGGATTGCCGTCGCAAAAGCCGCCCGATCCACATCAGGGAAGAGGCTGCGGAGGCGTTGAATACGATCTTTGAACTCGAAGCGGACGATAGGGCGCGCGCCGCTGACACCGGGGGCGATCATGACGAGGCCGACGTTCACGAACTCGCCAGTAACGACGTCGTGGATATAGCGTAGGACGCTGTAGCTGTATGGTCGGCGGCTCATTGCAGGATCCGTTCTAGCTCTGCCATGCATCCGATAAGGTTACCACGCACCTCTCGAATTTTCGCAAGCACGTCTTCGATGAAGGGCTCGTCGCGCCATTCTTGAGGAACGGCTGCGCCATACTCCTCGATCTCCTCGTCGCGCAAGTCCGCCCATTTCTGCCGAATCGCGTCGCGATTGACCTCCCGGCCCGCCAACTCGCGGTGAAAAATGTGCCTTCCTTGGCCGCGTGTCAAAGGACTCATGCCGCCCATCGTCCAAGGCTTCGCTCCAATCAATCCCCTCGGGAATGCCATTTCATGGTCGAATATCCTTAGATGATCACCACTGACGAGGCAGTTTGGGTTGTCCTCGCGCCTATCGACATTCTCAGTGAAGGCATCGAATGCCAATATCTCTGCTGCGGTTTGCACCATGGCGGGGCTTAACCGGTGGGCGACGGTCCAGGCGGGCCACTGTGGCCAAATCAGCTTGGAGCCGAAAGCGAGACCGTCCCACTCAGAAACCCGCGCCCGAATGCGCGGTGGCAAGGTCTCGCGCCATTCGGGCGAAAGGTCGACGAGGAACGGTTCTGGGATCGGCAGGCCAATCGTGCCTGCCAAGCACGCGGCAATCGCCTCGACTGCGAGAGCGTTCGTTCCCAGATCGCACTTCGAGGCGAACTTGAGCACAACTTCGATCACATCACCGTCGGCATCTTCAGCCGCAGCAATGATCGGCTCGGTTCGCCCGCTGCCGACCTCGCTGATGTATTGGACTGCCTCAAGACGTCGCAGCACGAGTCACCCCCTGAATGCGAGGTTTCTGAAGATCCGACAGAGGGTTGTCTAGCCGTGAAGGCCAACCCGCTAGGCGACGGCCAGCCAAATGCCCGTACCGAACGATACCAACGACCCGGCCGCGAGTGCGGTCGAAATGGCGATCTGCTGCTTCATGATCGGCAACAAGTCCAGCACCCTTAGGCGTGTCGCGGCGTGGATTGTGCTCTCAAAAACGCTAAGCCTGAGACGTTCGGTTATGTCCCCAATGATGGGGGCCAAGCGAACCGAAGTAACCAAGGCGTTAATCCCTGTGCCTATGGCGAGCGCGGCTCCGATTGCGAAAGCAACTAGTGGCTCGCCGATGGGGCCGACCGCTAGCTCCGAGGCGGATGCTGTTGCGATCGCAGCGCCGGTGTTGAGGGTCAGTAGCGATGCGAGGATCCATCGGCCCATCTCAGACGAGTCTTCTTGCATCTTGATGGCGGTTCGCTCCAGCGTGTTTGCTCCCATGGTTGCAATCTCTCTTATCTGGGCAGCCTGAAGCTCGTTCTGAGGCGCTAAGTCCTGCTTGGGATCATAAAGGGCCGGGGGCCTTTCGGATGCGTCATCGCCAACATCAACCATACTGCGCCCCCTAGATGCCAAGCGCGAAGTTTGCCGAGGCGGATCACGATTGCAATGCTGATCGCACCTGAAGCCGAAAGCAGGCCATCTGTCGGGGAGCGTTTATGGGAACGGCAGCCCCTTAAGGGGAAAAACTCAATCTTATCAAAGGCCGGTGGCGGAGACGGAGGGATTCGAACCCTCGGTACCCTGATAGAGTACGGTTCCTTAGCAGGGAACTGGTTTCAGCCACTCACCCACGTCTCCGGGTATCAGCTTGGGCTGTAAGCGCGGCGCTATATCGGGCACTTGGGCAAGCGGCAAGGTGGCTTTCGCAAAAAAGCGTGCAGGCGGCTTTGTGGTGGTCCGGTTCGGGACGCGTTCAGCCTTTGCGGGATAGGCGGGCCAACGGCTCATCGCAAAACGGATTCGCCTTGGCGATGGGCGGTTGCCACTGGCCTGCGAAAGGATTCTCCTTCCATCCGCAGAAAACCGGGGGCTGACACGAGGCTGCGAAAGGCTGCAACATGAGCACAATGATCGCCCGTTTCCCTGATTTTTCTCGCCGCCTCGGCAGCATGGCGCTTGGTGCGCTGGCGGCTCTGTCGCTGGCGGCCGCGCCGGCTGCGGCGCAGGATCTCGAAACCCTCGATCCTGATGCAGCCTACGCCCAGCAAAGCGGCGGGATTGATGCCGATCTGGCGACGCCGCAGGCACCGCCGGCAGCGACCACATCTGCGCCTGTCCCGGCTGAACCCACGGTCGACAGCACTTTCGGCGATTTCGCCGCACCGCCCGTCGCCGATACCGCACCAGTCCCGCCCGTCGCGGCAGAAGGCGATTTCGCCCCGGTCACCACCGCCGCGCAGGCTGCCGGTGACACTTATGGCGAGGATGATCTGATCGGCGCGGCCGAAGGCGTGTTTGGCAAGGGCGCCGAAGGCCTCGCCAAGCTGATCGAGGATCTGCTCAAGAAGCAGGGCGAACCCAATGGCTACATCGTCGGGCGTGAGGCGGGCGGGGCGTTCATCGTCGGCGCGCGCTATGGTTCGGGCACGCTGCACCACAAGGTCGAAGGCACGCGGAAGGTTTACTGGACCGGCCCCTCGATCGGTTTCGATGCCGGGGCCAATGCGTCCAACACCTTCGTGCTGGTCTATAACCTGTTCGACACCGAAGATCTCTTCAAGCGCTTCCCGGCGGGCGAGGGGCAGGCCTATTTCGTGGGCGGGCTGAACGCCAGCTACCTGCGCCGGGGTGATGTGGTGCTGATTCCGATCCGGGTGGGCGCCGGCCTCAGGCTCGGGGTCAATGCGGGCTACATGAAGTTCTCGAAGGAACAGAAGTGGTCGCCGTTCTGAACGGACAAAAACGCCGCTGCATACGAAAAGCCGGTTGCGATGCGCGCGCGTGCGGGCCATGCGCGCGTCATCATGCTCGAACGACTCAAAGCCCAGGCGCCTGACGCCCTTCTCGCCCTGATCCGCCTCCACGCCGCCGACCCGCGTGAGGACAAGATTGACCTCGGCGTTGGCGTCTATCGCACCGAAGACGGCGCAACCCCGGTGTTTGCCGCGATCAAGGCCGCCGAACAGGCGCTGCTGGATACTCAGGAGAGCAAGTCCTACCTCGGCCCGGAAGGCGATATGGGCTTCGTGACCGCGCTGATGCCCTACATCTTCGGCGCCGATCCCACGATGGGTGGGCGTATTCAGGGGATGCAGACCCCGGGCGGCACTGGCGCTGTGCGCCTTGCGCTGGCGATGGCGCAGAAGGCCGGCGTCAAGCGCGTCCACATGGGCGTGCCGAGCTGGCCCAACCACGCGCAGATCCTTGCCGATCTCGGCATGGAACTGGCCCCCTTCGATCACGCACGGGCAGACGGCACGGCCAATCTCGATGCGGTGCTCGCCGCGATCAACGGCGCGGCCGCCGATGAAGCGGTGCTGCTGCATGCCTGCTGCCACAACCCGACCGGCATCGATTATACCGCCGATCAGTGGGCCGCGATCGCCGATGCCTTTGCGGCCAGCGGCACCTTCCCGATCATCGATTCGGCCTATCAGGGCCTCGGCCACGGGATGGAAGATGACGCGGCGGGCATGCGCGCCGTGCTGGCACGCGTGCCCGAAGCCTTCATCGCCTATTCCTGCGACAAGAACTTCGGCCAATACCGTGACCGCGTTGGCGCGTTCTATGTGCTGGCGGCTGAGAGCGGGCAGCTTGATACTGCTTTCTCGAACGCCAATGCGCTGGCGCGTGCGGCGTGGTCGATGCCGCCCGATCACGGCGGCGCAGCGGTGCGGATCATCCTGCGCGATGAAGGCATGACCGCGCAGTGGCTGGCCGAGCTTGATGACATGCGCACCCGGATGCGCGGCGTGCGCGATGCACTGGCGGCGGCGGGCACGGCCGGGCGGATCGACCTGACCCCGCTGGGCCACCAGAATGGCCTGTTCTCGATGCTCCCCGTCACCAAGGAAGAGGTCGCGGCCCTGCGTGAAGATCACGGCATCTACATGGCTGCGTCGGGCCGCATCAACATCGCGGGGCTGACCAAGGGCAACCTGCCCAAGTTCATCGCCGCGCTGGCAGCGGTGGCGCAGTAAGCGCCCATGCTCGACCGCCAGCCTGTGCTGGAAGGCGAGCATGTCTGCCTCAGGCCGCTGCGTCCCGAAGATTGGGACGCGCTGTTTGCCATTGCCGCAGACCCGCTGATCTGGGCGCTGCACCCTGCGCATGATCGCTGGCAGGAGCCGGTGTTCCGCGCCTTCTTCGATGATGCGCTGGCGAACAAGGGCGCGCTGCTGGCCTGTGACGCGCAGACCGACGCGGTAATCGGATCATCCCGCTTTCAGGGACTGGACGAGGCGCATGGCGGCTCGGTGGAGATCGGCTGGACGTTTCTGGCGCGTTCGCACTGGGGCGGGCGCTATAATCACGAAATGAAGCGCCTGATGCTCCGCCATGCCCTCGCCAGCGTGGCGGAGGTGCGCTTTCTGGTGGGAGAGAGCAACACCCGATCTCGCCGCGCGCTTGAAAACATTGGCGCGCAGCTGACCGACCGCCGCGAGGAGCGCATCATGGCGGGCGGTACGATCATCCCGCACCTCACCTACATCGTTACCCGCGCGAGCTTTGCCAGCGGTCCGCTGGTTCGCTGACGCCTCACAGCCAGCCGGCTGCCCAGGCGATCACCACCGCTGCGGGCACCAGCATGACCTGCGCGACCAGCGTGCCCGCAAGGCGGCTGAGCGACACCCAGATCATCGCGCGCCGAAAGGTCGCCTCGGACACGCTGCCGTCGACCACGTCATCGGTCAGCGCGGAAATCTGCGGGTCGATCAGCGCGAACAGCAGGATCGTGGCAAAGCCGTTGACGATCGCGGTCATCTGCGAGGCGGTGACGCGAAATTCCGGGACGAGGTATCCGGCATAGAGCGAGGCGATCACGCCCACCGCAAGCAGCCCCTGCGCCGCGGCGTTGGCGGCCAGAACCGTCCAGCTTACCCCGCGCGGCCCCTTCAGTGATCGCAGCGCTTCGGCAGAGGGCAGCGCGACCGATTCACGCAGGGTGTTCAGCCCCGCAGGCGTGACGCTGCGCAGCAGCAGCCGCGTGGTTGAGCGGTTGGCCTGAAAGAATGTGATCGCCGCTGCGAACAATCGCTGCCCGGTCGGCACCAGCGCAATCCCCAGCGCCACCGCCGCGGCGGCCGAAAACAGCACCAGCCGCAAATCCCAGATCAGCGCATCGCCCCCGCCGCTTGCCAGTGCAGTCTCGATCCGCTTGGCAAGGAAGGGTCCGAGAAACCCGTTCGAGGTGCGCGATACCAGCAGCAGGACATTGAACAGCGCAAAGCTCAGCGCGATCCGCCCGGTGCGCACCCCGGCAATGCGCGCGGCATAGGCGAGCGCGCCGATCAGATTGATCACGCCGGTCAGCGCGCAGATGAGGATCAGTTCGGTGTCCATGCAACTTCCCAAACGCCGGGCCGCCTAGATGATCGGCCACGCCCGGTAGATGCTGTAGCTGCTGGTCGCAATCAGCACCACGGCGACAGCGAGCAGCAGCACTCTGGGTTGGACCCGGCTGGCAAGGATCGCTCCAAACGGCGCCGCAATCACCCCGCCTATGATCAGGCCGACCGTGATCAGCGTGAAGGCTGCAAGCCCAAGCGTGGCGATAAAGGCGATCGAGATCGACAGGGTCAGCAGGAATTCCGCCGAATTGACCGTGCCGATGATCTTGCGCGGATCGCCGCCCTGGATCAACAGGTTGGAAGTGACAACCGGCCCCCACCCGCCTCCGCCTGCCGCATCAAGGAACCCGCCCGCCAGCGCCAGCGGACGGGTGTAGCGCGGGTCTTCGAAGCGGGGCTTCGACAGGCGGATCGCTCGCCACAGCAAATAGAACCCGATGCCGGTGAGGTAGATCATCACGAAAGGCCGTGCGGCGGACGCGTCGATGTTCGACAGCAGATAGGCCCCTGCCACGCCGCCCAGCACCCCGAACGGGACGAGCCGCCGGAACAGCCCCCAATCGACATTGCGGTGCCAGATGTGGCTCGCCCCCGATGCTCCGGTGGTGAACAGTTCCACCAGATGGACGCTGGCCGAGGCTGTGGCTGGCGGCACGCCCAGCGCGCTCACCAGCAGGGTCTGCGTGATGACCCCGAAGGCCATGCCCAGTGCCCCGTCGATCATCTGCGCGGCCATGCCGATGGCGATGAACGGCGCGATATCGACGAGGAGCGAGGTGAAGTCGGGCATGAGGCGGTCCTCTCTGCGGCTGTGCGCGGTCTAGAAGGTGATCGCGGCGGTCGCGCCGAAGGTGCGCGGGTCGCCGGGCAGCCCTGCGATCAGCCCGGTGTTGCCCGGACCGACGAAGAGCTGCTCGAAATAGTTCTCATCAAAGGCATTGCGCACCCAAACGAACAGATTGAGCCCATCGGCGTTGCGGAAACCGGCACGAAAGTTCGACAGGCTGTAGCCATCGACGAAGGTGTAGGCCGACGGCGAAGGATTGGACGAGAAGTTCGAGCGGTAAGACCCGTCATAGCCAAGATACACTTCGCCGTCCTTTCCGAGGAACTTCGCGGGCACATTGCCCTCCGCTCCGAAGGAGAACGCCCATTTCGATACGCCAGGCAGGCGCTGGCCGGAAATGTCGCAATTGGCCGGGCTGATCCCGCCGGGGGTGCCGGGCGCAGACGGGGGCTGTCCCGCCGCCGCGGTGGTGCCGCCGGCCAGTTCGGGCGGGCAGGGGGCATCGGTGAAACGGACGTATTTCGCATCCGTGTAGGCCCCGCTCGCATAGGCCGTGAAGCGCGCGCTGGGGCGGATACTGAAATCGGCCTCGATCCCCTGCGAGCGGACTTTGCCCGCATTGGCGAGAAAGCCGCGCAGCACCCCGAACTGGCCGTTGTTCACAGTCGCCTGATAATCGCGGATGTCGGTGCGGAAGGCGGCGAGGTTCAGCGTCGCCTTGCGGTCCCAGAACTGGCTTTTGAGGCCCACTTCGAAGTGATCGACCGTCTCGGGCCGGATCGTGCCGGCCGCGGCAATCGGCTGGCCATTGGCGTCTGTCGGCAACCCGTTCTGGTTGATCCCGATGGTCTTGAAGCTGCGCGCATAGGTGCCATAGGCCAGCACATCGGGCGCGACTTCGTAGCTGGCCGTCAGGTCATAGGTGAGGTTCCAGTCGCGATCCGACGGCGCGCTGGTCTGCGGCGTGAAGACCGCCAGCTGTGCGCGGCTCCGGGCATCACTCTCGGTCCCGAGCAACTCCGCCCCCGTCCCGGTGAACACCCGGCGCTGGTAGAAGCCGGATTTCTTGTCATAGTTGAGCCGCGCACCGGGCTGGATGGTGAAAGCGTCGGTGACCTTCCAGCTCAATTGCCCGAACAGCGCCGCGCTGGTGCTTTTGAGGAACTGGGTATTGCGCGCGGTCAACCCGTTGAGCACGCTGGGATCGTTCGATAGCGGGTTATTGGGCGCGATCGTCCAGCGGCTGGAATTGATGCCGTGGGCTTCGGTTCCCTGCGTGTCGATCCGCTGGTTGAAGGCAAAGGCGCCCAGCACGAAATCGAACCGGTCGCCGGTATAGGCATAGCGGAATTCCTGCGTGTACTGGTCCTGCTGCGAAGGGTTCTGCGACAGGGCCACAATGGAAAGCCCGGTAAAATCGCGGTCGTTTTCGGGCTTCCAGTCCCAGTATCGCCAGGCGCTGACCGAGGTGAAGGTCCCCGGCCCCACATCCCAGGTGATCTTCAGCGCCGCACCTGCGATGACATTGCCGGCATTGAGATTCGAATCGAGGTCGGTCAGCCGGTCGAAGGGGTTGGCGGACGGCGGGGCATAATTCTGCGCGGCGGCAAGCGCGGCGAACTGGCGGTTCAGGGGGCGCTGGGTCGCGCCGGTGCCCACGAACACCGAACCGCAGCACACCGCATCCTGCCTGTTGTAATCGCCCACCAGCTTGATCTTAAGATCGCTCGTCGGCTCCCACAACAGCTGGGCGCGAAGGCCGATATTGTCGAGGCTCTGGATGTTTTCGCCTGTGGTGACATTGCGGATCGTGCCGCCCCGGCTGGTGCCCGAAAAGGCGATGCGCGCCGCAACCGTCTCCGACACAGGCCCCGACACGGCAAGCCGCGCCTGCTGGAAGTTGTAATTGCCGACACTCACCTCGGCGCGGCCCTCGAAGTCGAAGGTCGGCTGGTTGGTCTGGATGTTGATCGCGCCCGCCGCGGTGTTCTTGCCGTAGAGCGTGCCCTGCGGTCCGCGCAGCACTTCGATCTGGGCCACATCGAGAAAATCGAAGGTGGCCGAGGCGACGCGCGAATAATAGACATCGTCCACATAGATGCCCACGCCCTGTTCGAACCCGTCGCTGGTCAGCCCAAAGGGCACGCCCAGCCCGCGGATGTTGACCGCGGTGTTGCGCGGGTTGGACGAGTAGAATTGCAAGGTCGGGGCAAGCTGCTGGAGGCGGTTCACGTTGAAGGCGCCCGTTTCGTCCAGCTGCTTTGCATCCAGCACCGACACGGCCAGCGGAATGTCCTGCGCGCTTTCCGAGCGGCGGCGGGCGGTGACGATGATGTCATTGCCCTGCGCCGCTGCGGCGGTATCGGGCGCCCCGGTTGATGCCGGGTCCTGCGCGAAGGCGGCGGAGGGGAGGATCGCGGCCAGCACCGCGCCGGGCAGCAAGGTGCTGCGGAGAGAATTCGGATACATGATTTCGCCTTTGCAAGCGGGCATGCATCCGGAGGTCCGGTCTGCGGGTCCCTGTTCGGTTTGGAGAGGAAGGATGGGGAGGCGCTCAGTCGGTGAGCCGTTTGCGCTCGGTCACGTCGATCTGCATGACCTTGCCATCGTGCACGGTCAGCTGGATCGCCCCGTAGCGCAGGCGCCCGAGCGCTTCGCCCACCAGCGCCAGCGCATCGGGCAGAACCGGCCTTGCGCCAGATTGTTTCTCGTCACGGTCCATGGTCGGGCCTTTCGTTTCGCGGGTTTGATCCGCAACGAACAAACTAAACTCAAGCGATTTGCTTGACAATGGGGTGGCGGCGCAGAAATTCTGTCAGGAGGTGAAAGGTGGGGTTTGCGCGCCGGGGCGAATGGTCCGGGCGGGGCGCACGTGGTCAGGCCGCGTCCTCGGCGAAGGAGGGGACCGGCGTGATCGGATCGGACAGGCGGATTCCGTCGAGAATCTGGGCTGTCCGGTCGCGCACATCCAGCATCAGCGCGCGGGTGCGGCACGCGCCTTCCTCAAGGCAATTCTTGCACTTTTCGTGGGCATAGCGGCTGGCGCAGGGCACCAGGGCAAGGCTGCCGCGCATATGCCGGATCAGATCGCCATAGGTGATGTCGATCGGCGGGATCGCCAGCCAATACCCCCCGTCGCGCCCGCGCTGCGATTCCACCAGACCCGACCGCGTCAATTCTGACAGGATGACTGTCAGGAACTTGGCGGGGATGTTCTGCGTGTCGGCAATTTCCGCAAGCTGGACCGGACCTTGCCCGTAATGGTCGGCAAGGTGCTGCATGGCGCGAATGGCATAGCGGGTCTTCTGCGACAGCATGGTGGATTGTCTATCCACCGGGTAGGCATTGGGGTCAAGCCGCGGCCCGCATCCGTTACGCCCGCAAGCTTACCGCGATGCTGCGAGGCTCTGCATCCGTTTGAGGTAGCGGGCCAGAACATCGATTTCGAGATTGACTGCATCGCCCTCCTTCAGCGCACCGAGCGTCGTGACGGCTGCCGTGTGGGGGATGATGTTGAGCAGGAAATCGCAGGTGCGGTCCTCGCGGTCGCGCACGTCATTGACGGTCAGCGACACGCCATTGACCGTGATCGAGCCCTTTTCCGCGATGAACGGCGCCATGTCCGCCCGCGCACGAATGGCGATCTGCCAGCTGTCACCCACTGCTGCGACCTTCACCACCTCGCCCACGGAATCGACATGGCCGGTGACGATGTGCCCGCCCAATTCGTCTCCAAGCCGCAAGGACGGCTCGATATTGAGCCGCGCGCCTGCTTCCCACATGCCGGGCACGGTGCGGCTGACGGTCTCACCCGAAAGATCGACATCGAACCACGCAGCGCCCGCCGTGCCGCCGCGCTCCACGACGGTCAGGCACACGCCCGAACAGGCGATCGAGGCGCCGATATCGATACGCGCCGGATCGAGCGGGGCGTTGATGCGCAGGCGCAGGTCGCCGCGCTGTTCGGCGGCGGCAATGGTGCCGATGGCGGTGACAATGCCGGTGAACATGGGGGCAGGTTCCTGTAAGAGTTATCGTGTGCGCCAATAGGCGGTGAACTGATCGCTGCCAAGCTGGCGGCGCTCGGTCGCGGTCCAGCGGCCATGCGCTTCGGGAAGGCCCGCAAGGCCCAGCGCGCCAATCGCGCGCTTGCCATCGCCGATCAGCACAGGCGCGGTGTAGAGGTGCAATTCATCGACCAGATCGGCGGCAAGGAAAGCGGCGGCGGTTTCGGCCCCGCCTTCCACATAGAGGTATTGCACGCTTTCAAGGCTGGCGATCGCATGCGGCGCGGGCAGTGCGGCGGCGCCTTCGGGGGCGAGGCCGCGGGTCAGCACCACCCGCTGCGGCGAGCGGGCCTCAAGACCGGACAGGCGCACATCGAGCCGCGGGTTATCGCTGCGCCATGTGCCGCCGCCCACCAGAATCGCATCATGGCGCGCGCGCCGGGCGTGGACATGAGCGCGCGCCGCCTCACCCGTGATCCACTGGCTGGTCCCGTCGGCGAGCGCGATGCACCCATCGAGCGAGGTCGCCAGCTTCAGCGTCACCCATGGGCGTCCGTGGGTCTGGCGGGTCAGAAAGCCCGCAAGGCTGGCGGCCGAGGCCGCGTCTGACAGCAGCGTGACCGCAATCCCCGCCGCTTGCAGCCGCGCCATGCCTTGCCCGGCGGTGCGCGGATCGGGATCGCGCTGGCCGATGACGACGCGGGCGGGGCGGGCGGCAAGGATCAGATCGGTGCAGGCCGGGCCGCGCTCAGACTGGTGGGCGCAGGGCTCCAGCGTCACATAGAGCGTCGCACGGGCCAGCACATCGGGCGCAAGGCCGGCAAGCGCCACCGCTTCGGCATGAGGCCGGCCGCCCGCCTGCGTCCACCCGCGCGCGATCACACGAGCGTCGGCCACCACCAGCGCGGCCACGCCCGGATTGGGCCGGGAAAGCGGGCGCGCACGCGCCGCCAGCCGCGCTGCGGCGGCCATCCAGTCGTGATCGGAAGGCGGCAGGGCGGCTGCTATTGTCCGGTGCTTTCCTGAGCGGCCGTGGTCGGCGCGGATGCGGCGCGTTCCTCGCGCGCCTTGGCCTTGGCCTCGGCCGCAGCACGTTCGGCCTCGGCCTTGCGTTCCATGGCCTCGACATCGATCCCGGTTGCCGCGCCCAATGCCTTGTACATCTTGCGCTTTTCATCCGCGATCCGCTTCTCCTCGGCGGCGCGCAGGTCCTTTATTTCCTGATTGGCGCGGTTTTCGGCGAGGA
>VFQM010000059.1_pt1 | contig 140974 bp, 135 predicted proteins | sample 3512391 | NCBI WGS metagenome assembly VFQM01 (sample SAMN10412369, study PRJNA504923) | tailings metagenome | isolation source: Replicate 1 from Balatoc abandoned mine | place: Philippines
TGTCATCGACTGCCCCAGCCTCGCCGACGGGATCGACGCCGACTGGATCGACCTCAGGTGGCAGGAAGACAGCGAGGGCGGCAATGCGCGACTATGCATCGTCATCCTCAACGAGCCCGGGACGCTCGCCGAAATGTCTGGCATCCTTGCCGCCAATTCGGCGAACATCACCAATTTGCGGCTGTCGAACCGCGAAGGCGGGTTCCACACCTATGACGTCGTCGTCGAGGTGCGCGACGTGCATCATCTGATGCGCATATTGTCGGCGTTACGCGCGTCCGACACGGTGGTGCAGGCCGAGCGGCTCTAGCCCCCCGGTTTCACCGATCCGTCGGCGAAGTCGGCGAGGCTGCTGGTGCCGATCGGCGCGGCGGGGTTGCCGCCGACGATGACATTGCGATCGACATCCTTGACCACGACCGCGCGCGCGGCGGCGACCGCGCCGTCGGCGAGCGTCACGCCGGGGCCGACAAAGGCGTCGGCGGCGACCCATGCGTTGCGGCCGATCGTGATCGGCGCGGCGGTGAGCGCGAAGCCGGGGGCGTGGATGTCGTGGCTGGCGGTGCAGAGATAGGCGCGCTGACTGACCACCGACCAGGGGCCGAGCGTGACGCGCGCGACCGAATAGATTTCGCTGCGCGGGCCGAGCGTCGACCCGGCGCCCATTTCGAAATTCCACGGCGCCCAGATGCGCGCGCTGGGGTAGGGCCGCGCGCCCGCACCGATGGTCGCGCCGAACAGGCGGAGCAAAAAGCGACGCCAGCCGTGGAGCGGAATCGGGCTGGGACGGTAGAGAAGCAGCCAGACGGCGTTCCAGACGGCACGGCGGAGCTTGTCGCCGAGGCTGGGGTGGGGAATCACGACCGGGCGCATCGGGCTTGGTGTCTCACAACAGGGAAGCAGCGGGACGATCCGCCGTGCGACGCTGTCGCACAGGCGAGGCTGCTTGGCTAGCCGCCGAGCCGGTCGGGGCCGCGCCATGCCGCGGCCTGTGCGGCATCCTTCGGGTCGCTGTCGCGCACCTTGTAGACCGCACCGCGGCTGTTCAGGAACAATTTCTCCATCTCCGGCCGGGTGAAGGGGCGCGAACCCAAGCGGCCGAACACCGCCATCTGGCCGCCGGTCTCGTCGACCGCGCGGTCGCGGTCGAGACCCTTCGACAGCGCGAGCGCCGGCGACGGCGTCCTGGCCCAGGCGATGAGTTCGGGGGTCGGTTTGGGCGAAAAGCCGTAGAGACCCGGATTGTCGGGGCTGGTCAGCTGGATCACCTTGATGCCCGCGCGCCCGTCGGCGACATAGGCGAAGAGCGAGGCGTTGGTCGAGGCGACGATCACATCCTCGGCATCGACGAGCTTGCCGCCGAAGGTCTGGCCCGGCCAGACGAGCGGCGCGGTTGGCTTGGTCACGTCTACGATGACAAGGCCATCGGCCTTTGCCGCGACATACATATAGGTGCGCGCGACATAGATTTTGCGCGCATTGGTCAGGCGCACCGTGCCCGAGGGTACCGGTACCGGCTGCGCGAGATTGGTGACGTCGAACAATTTCACGCCTTCGGCATCGGTGACCCAGAGGTAGCGGAACTGGACCGCGCTGGCGCGCGCGTCGCTGAGCGGAAGCTGCGCCGTCACCTTCGGTTCGAGCGGTTTGGTCAGGTCGAGCACGACGAGGCCGGCGTCGGTGGTGACATAGGCGATGCTGCCCGCGAGCGTAACGTGCCTCGCGCCCGCAAGCACATTGCCCTCGTTCCAGGTCAAAGCGCGAGTCAGCCTGTTGTTGCGGAATTCGCCGTCGGCCATCGTGTCGATATCGACGAGGATCAGCCCTTCGACGCTGTCGGTGATCACCGCATAGCGATAGATGGGATGCATCACCTGCTCGTGATTCTCCGGGAAGTTCTTCACAATATTGTCGTTGCGCGAGACGCTGATCGGCTGGGTCGTCGCGATCGCCATGCAGGTCGCGTTTTTCGACTTCACATGCGTGCTGTGCCCGAGGCCCGCGAAAGGCGCACGGATGATGCGTTCGGAGAAGCCCTTGTTGCCGATCGACGCGACGTCATAGACGCGGAAGCCGCCCTTGCCCTCTGCAACGAACATATATTCGCCGCGCTGTTGCAGGCAGTTTACCCGGCCGCTGGTGTCCTGGACGATGTTGGCGAATTCCTCGAGCGCATATTTCTCGCCCGACACCTTGTTGTCGAACACCTTTCCTCGCACCCAATTCTTGAGCTCGCGGTCGTTCTGTTCGACGTGCAGCTTCCAATAGTCGGGATAGGCATATTTCTGGAGATAGCTGCCAATCACCGCCTGCGGCTCGTCCCATTCGGTGACGCGCGTCGCCTGGAAACCATCCTCCATGCCCGACCAGACGTTGAGACCGACGAAATTGACGAAATTGGTGCCGAGCAGGTTGAGCTGCGCCATGATCGCATTGTTGTCGTCATTTTCGGACAGGTGGCAGTCCGAGCATTGCTTGGTTTCCTGGCGGCGCACGGTGTGCGGGAAATGCGGCGCGAAGGCCTGGCTCGAATAGCCCGCCGAACTGATCGGCGGCTGCTGCACATAGATGCGCTCGCGGTTGATGTTCGTCGACGACAGGATCAGCGCCGAGGTCGATCGCACCGGAGTGATGATGCCGCGCGCCTCGCCGTTCGGACCGGGTTCGCCGGGCTTGGTGAGCTGGTGACGGCCGAGCTGGAACATCTCGTCGCGCGCGACCTGCGGGTTGTAGGTCGCGAAGTTGCGCGTCTCCTCACCCTCGAAATGATGCATGCTGGTTTTCCAGTTCGCCTCGATCGGCAAATGGCACCCGCCGCAACTGGTTGTCCAGCTGAGGTGGCAGGTGAAGCAGGTCATCTTATCTTCGCCGTGCGCGCGGTCTTCCTTCGCGACGTCGGGCCCCCAGGCAAAGGTCCCGTCGTCGGCGCCGCTACGCGCCATCAGCTTGGCGCGCGCCGCCTTGGCGTTGAAGTGCGGCCCGGGGGTCACCGCCTGCTTGACGAGGCTGACCTGCCATTCGAGCTTGGGATCGACGATCGAACGCTGGATCAGCCCGGTGACATCGCCATTGTCGTTATACTGGAATTCGAAGCGCCTCCGCCCGTCGGGGTTGCGAAGCAGCGCGAGGTTGGTGCCCTGTGGCCGCGCGGCGACGTTCGAGGTCAGCAGGTTGGGCAGCGCATCGGCGGTGCCGTGGCAATCCTTGCAGCTGATCTCGACCGCATTGGCGACTTCGCCCTGGATATAGCCATTGCCATGGCTGTCCTGCGCGAAGTGGCAGTCGGCGCATTGCATGCCCTTTTCAGCATGGATGTCCATCATATGGACCGCCTTGCCGGGGTTGATGCCGGGGGGCACGAACTTGCCCTCGACCCCGGGGCGGCCCGGGTCGGCGCTGGCGAGGCAGAGGTCGCGTTCCTTGGGATCGGTATAATAGCTGCAGCTCTTGCGCCATTTTTCGGGATCCTTGGGATCGATGATGTTCGGATCGGTGCCGTAGGTTGCCATATTGCCGTCGGCAGTGAGCAGATTGCCGTTGCGATCGCGCTTGAAGATGCCGCGGAAGTTCCAGCCATGGCCGTGATAATCGGCGAACTGCGTGTCCTTGTTGCTGTCGTTGACGTCATAGACGTCGCGCAGGAATTCGACATCGGCCCACAGGCCACGCGTCGCCGCGCCCTCGGGGTTGCGTTCGAGCACCTTATGCACCTCGGCCGCAGTCGGATAATGCTGCTGCTTGTATTTCTTCTGATAGTCCTCGTCGCTCATCCCCTCGGGACGCGGCGTGGTGTTGTGCGGGCCGGGCCACATCTGCGGCGCGTCCGATTCATAGTCCCACATCGTGTAGCCGAGGTAGGAGTTCAGGAAGATGTTCGGCTGGTGCATGTGGCAGGTCATGCACTGCGACGTCGGGATCGAGCGGGTGAAAGTATGCTTGATCGGGTGCCCGGATTCGAGCCGCTCCTTCTTCGCGAACACCTGCGGCCCCGCCTTGGCGTCCGCGGGATCGATCAGCCCACCATGCTTTTCCTCGTCGGGCGCATGTTTCGCCGCATTGCCCTGAACCGAACCGCCGCCACCGCCGCCGCCGCCATGATCGTCGCTTTCGGGCTTCCACTTGCGGTCCCTGATCGTCGGGTCGATCGTTGCGGTTTCGCCGTCGCGGCCATATTGCGAATAGGTCAGGCTGTGGCGTGGTTCGCGGTCATTAGCATAGATCACGTGGCATCCCGAACAGCCCGAATGGCGATAGTCGCCCGGCTGATCGTTGGTGCCCATGAACCACATCAATGGATCGTTGAGGCGCGTCTTGTGGATGTTGAGCACAGGGATCGCGACGCGCAGCCCGGTGCCGGGGCCGCGGTTCGACTGTTTGAGGTCGGGGCGGCCGGGTTCCTCGAGCCGCTGGATGCTGCCGGTCGGGTTGGGCAGGCCGATTTCGGGGAATTGCGTGTTGATGTTGCGCCCGCCGCGTTCGAAGACGCGGAAGACGTCGCCCGGCGGGATCACGCTCCAGCGCGGCAGCGGATACATTTTGGCGAGCGCACCGCGCGCACGTTCCTTGTCGGTCAGGATCTTTTCGAACGGCACCTTGGGATCGCAGGCGTTCTTATATTCCTCGGGGGTCATCGAGGTCGTCGGCGACAGGATGCAGGCGGGCTTGCCGGTGCGGGTATAAGCTTCGCCGAACACATAATTCTTATAGGGTACGATGCCGTTGTTGTACGCCGCGCCGCCCCACAGCATCGCCGAGGTCGACATCAGCGAGCGTTCGGTCGCCTCGATCGTTTCGAGGTGGCACGCGCCGCACGCCTCGCGCGCGACGCGATAGTCGCTGGGGTTGATGAAGCGGATAAACTCGGGCGATTCCTTGTTGAGCAGGGTGTAGCTGCGCTTGGGGTTCGCGGAGCTGTGGCCCCAGCTGTTGGGAAGGGTCGGCTGCGGATGCGCGACCTTCATCGCCGCGAGGTTATAGGGATTGTCGTAGCCGAGCTTCGCGTCGCCGAAGGCTGCGGGCGATTCGGCGTCGCCGCCGTGGCAGTCGGTGCAGCCAAGCTGGACCGCAGGGGTCGCATGCATCGACGGCGCGTCGGTCTGGGTATGGCAGCTGTAGCAGCCCTTCGACTTGGCCATCACCGCGGCCTCGCGCTCTTCGAAGGTCGTGCCCGGCTGTTCCTTGGGCGCGGGAGGACTGAAGCGATATTCGACCTTCACAGGCTTTTCGCCGCCGGCGGCATAGGCCATCGACACGGCGAAGCTGGCGCCCATCAGGACGAAGGCCAGAAGCGCGAGGAGCTTGCGGGTCATCATCAATAGCTCAAAATCACATTGGCAAGGATCGAGACATAGGCCCGGTCGCCCTCTTTATTGTCGAACAAATCCTTGAACCCCTTGCCCGGCAGCAGCACCGCGGCACTGAGGCGGCCGACGATATTCTGCGTCGCCTTCGGCCGCCAGATCGCCGCGACCGACAGGTCGTAGCCGATATCCCTGGGGATCGACCCCTCGCTGCGCAGCACCTGGAGGCTCGAGGTGTCGGCGAACCAGAGATGGTTGGCGTTGACGCTGACCCGCGTCTGGGGCGACAGATCGAAATCGGCGCCCGCGCCGACGAACATAGTGCCGGGGTTGTTGAAGTTCGACTGCCCCTCTTCCTTCGACGAGCGCAGCGAATTGAGGATGCCGTTACGCCCCGAGATCGCGATCACGCGTCCGCCGCCCGCGAAGGGGATCGTCTGGCGAATCCAGTAGCTCGTGTCGGCGCCGCCGAAGATCGGGTTTTCGAAGATCGCGTCGAAGCCGCCTTCGGTGTTGTTATAGGGATCGCGGTCGCCGGTGGCGTAGAGGCCCGAGAGGCGGAAGCGCATCCAGTCATGGTCGTAGCTGAGCTCGACCGCGCCGAAGCCCGCGCGAATCTTGGCAGGCTTGCTGGTAAAGAAGCTGTTCCGGTCCTCGCCCAGTGCGGCATAGAAGCTGGCGGTCAGGTTGATCCGGCCGATGCGGCCATCGGCGCTGTAGCCGAGATAGACGACGTCATATTCGCGCCCGCGCAGATCACCGAGCAGCGCCGGGCGCACCGGAAAGCCATTATGGTCGATCTGAACGTCGTTCTTTTCGCGGTTCATATTATAGGTCACGCTGACCTGGCTGGTCAGCCCGACAAAGGGGAAATCCTGGCGATAGACATTGCCGGTGAAGATGAAGTCGTCGCGCGGCGTCTGGGTGATGTCATTGAGACCGGAGTTGGTGTCCTTTTCGAGCCGCCAGAAAGCCGCGAGATTATACTGGAAGCGGTTGTTGTCGCGGTTGCCGAACAAGCGGATGCCGAGCTGCGAATCCTGGAACAGGAAGCCACGGAAATCGCTCTGGAACGGCTGGATGCCGACACGGATCGAGTGGAAATCGAACCGGTCGCTGTCGTTGCCGAGATGCTTGTCGACGAACAATTCCTGCACGCCGATGAAATGGTCGAAGCGGTTGCTCTTCTTCGACGGGCGCACGTCAAGCACGCGCCGTTCGGGCACGTCGACATAATTGGCCTGATAGGCGAGCGTCAGGCGATATTCGATGTCGGGCGGCTTGAACGCGGTCGAACCCTTGATCAGCGCGACGCCGGCGATGAAGGTCTGCGCCGCGACGAAACTGCGGTTTTTCCCAAAGACGTCGAGGCTGCCCGGGCGCGAGGTCGTCTGGACGCCGACGGGGATTGGAAAGGTCCGCGGTTCGAACACGGTGTCGGAGACGAGGTTGGCGATGAAGAACCAGTCGTCGCCCTTCAACCCCAGGAATTTCGGTGTCTTGCAGCGCGCCTCGCCCGCGCGCGCGCGCAGTTCCTGTTCCTCCGCGCTGGGGATGCAGATCGGCCGATCACCCTTGTAGGTATTCTGGTGATAGGGATCGAACCAGCGTTCCTTGACGACGCCGAGGCTCTCGATCAGCCGCCAGCGGTCGGGGACGGGCAGCTGGTTTTCCATGCCCGGAAAGGCTTCGGGCGGCGGCGGGCGCAGCGCGCCGATATTGTCCTGCTTGAGCTGGTCGGGCAGGTCGGGGCGGTAACCGGGGCGGCGACGGCCATCGATGATCTGCGTCATCAGATCGTCGGTCATCATCTGCTGCCACTCGACCGGCGGCGGCGGCGGGGTGAGGTCGTCGAGCGACGGTTCGGGCGCCGGGGTCTCGGCGGTCGCGGGCGCAGGGTCGGCCGCCTCGACCGGCGCGCCTTGCGCCGCCAGGCTGGCGATGATCGGCCAAAGGCTGCTCCCCGCGAGGCTCATCGTCTAGAGCCCGTCGCAGACATTTTGCTGCGCCGTGTCGAGGAAGGGTGCGAAGGGGCAGCCGATATAGCGAAGCCGCACCGAGGCGCCGCCGGCGAGGTTGACGATGACGCGGTCCGAGCGGATAGCGGCCGGTGCATTACCGATGCCATTGCCGACCCGCGCGCCGCCATTATGCGCGCCCAAAAAGCTGATCATATCGTCCTGGTCGATGCCGTCACCCGAGACGCCGATGCCGCCGACGAGCTGGTTGCCGCGATAGATAGGGACCGAACCCGGGAAGATCTGGATGCCGTTCTGCAGCCGGTTGGTGCCCGAGGGCGTGTCGGGCAGCGTTGTGCAGCGCTGCGGCGTGTCGGTCGCGCTGGCGCCGGTGACGAAGCCCAGATGCTGTCCGATATTGCCGATGATCAGCGCCGATTGCAGCCCGGTCGAGAAGGGGTTGAACTGCGCAATCGGGCGCGACAGCGGTCCCTGTGGCCGCCCGACCTCGCCGTCGGGGAAATAGGGTCGCGCGAGGTTGCCGACCGCGCGGTCGGCATAGGCGGTCTTGCCGGTGAGCGCGGCGGGGTCGTTCAGGAAGGTGCGCGTTGCGGTAACGAACTGGCGGACGTCCGCACTGGCATTGGCGCCAAGGTCGGCGCCGGCGACGCTGTTCGATAAAAACATCGCGGTGCGCGCCTTTTGCAAGGACACGTCGGTGCCGAAGATCGGCGCGTCGGGCGAGCGGACGATGCCGAGGATCGCGCCATGCGTGTCGACGATGCTGACCGATACCTGCGCGCGGCTGTCGAGCGGGCGGCGGATCTGGCCGCGCGCGCGGCTGATGATCGTGAAGGCTTCCTCCATCACCGCGCGCACTTCGGCCTCGGTCAACGGCGCGCTGTTGCTCGCACCGTCGGTGGCGGCGCGGATCGGATAGCGGTTGGTGCCGCTGCCGTCGGTGAGGACATAGGCGTCGCGGTTGCTGAACTCGGCGGCAGTCGAGGGCCGCATACCCGAAGACTCAGTGCCATAGACGGTGCCCGCGATGATCGCGGCATTATTATAGCCGATTACTGCGACGAGATTGCCCGTGACGCCGTTGAAGCTGCCAAAGCTCGCGCCCGCTGACGACTTCAGGCCGCCATAGGTGGCGTCGGAAAAGCGCAAGGTGGTGCCGTCGACGGTGATCTTGTCGGCGGTGATGCTCGTCGGCGCCTCGAAGCCGCGCGTGCCCGCGAGCGCTATGAATTCCTCCGCATCATTGTCGATGTCGAGCGTGTTCGGGTCGCTGCCATATACGCCGTCGCCCATCACCCCGATACCGCCGACCAGCTTGCCATTCTTGTAGAGCGGCAGGCCACCGGGATCGGCCGACAGGCCGAGCGGCGAGCGTTTCGGGCCGATCAGCGCGCCGCCGCCGGGCGCGCCGAAGCGCGCGCTGAGGTCGCTGCACGGCAGCTGGCTGAACTGCACCCCGAACAGCGGGCCGCTTTCGAGCCCGACGGTGGTCGGCGCGGGTGGGAAATGTTCCTGGACGATCTGGCTCGCGGTGCGCGACGAAAAGGCGTTGCCCGCGCTCGACAGGTAAGCGCCGGTCACCGCCTTGGCGATCGCCCCTGCCTCGGCGGGGACGGTGACATTCTGCGCGTCCATGTTGACGCCATTGGGCGCCGCACCGGTCGTCGCAGTGGCGCGCGCGCCGTTCATGCGGAAGATGCCGAGGACGTTGCCGACGCGGTCGGTCACCGCAATGACCGACGGCAGGCCCTGCGCCTGTGCCTCGGCGATCGCGCCCGCCATCACCGCCTGGACGTCGGCGACGCTCAAGGATTCGCTGCCCGGCTGGGTGAACACGCTGCCCGTCGGGGTGGGTGTCGGGGTCGGCGTAGGCGTCGGGGTCGGCGTACCGCCGCCACCGCCACCACCGCCGCCACAGGACGACAGGATGAGCGCGGCCATTGCGGCAAGGGCAGTCGAGCGGAAGAGGCGACTATGGTTCGGCATGACGATCAGCGCAGCGCCCGGATGGCGCGCACCGCGCTGCCGAGCGAGGCCTGGAATTCGGCTGGTTTGAACGCATTGGGATCCTTCACCGCGGCATAGGCGCGGTCGATGTCGCCGCGGATGCCGGCGGCGGCGCCGACGGTGATCCGTCCCGACGAGACCATCGAATTGAGCAAGGTATCGACCCCCATCACCGCCTGCTGCGACCCCGAATAATCGGTGAGGCGATCGTTGATCGCCTTGGCCGAAATCGCGTCGACCAGCGCGAAGGCGTCGGCGCCCGAAAAATTGCGCGAAGCGAAAGCCGATTTTAGCGCCGCGACGGTCTGGCCGAGCTGCGCCGCGGCCTGCACCGCGCTCTCCCGGTCGACCATGATCGCGCGGTGGAAGGCGGCGGTGCGGGTTTCGAGTTGGTCGGCGAGACCCGGCGCGGCGATCCGCGCCGCGGCGGCGAGCATGATCAGATTCTCGTCATTATAGGGCGGCATGCCCTCGGGAATGTTGCGCCCGACATTGTCCATGCTGGTCTTCACCGGCTTGGCCTGGTCGTAAATGCGGCGGTGGCAACTGTGGCAATCGAGGAAATAGAATTCGGGGAACATGCCCTCGGTCCCGCGCTTCGACTGGAAGAGCTGGAGGCTCCGTTCGAGCGCCGTCGCCTGCCCGACCGCCCACATCTGGACATGGTCGGTGCGCCTGCCCGGCGCGCCGAACTTGCGCCAGCCATAGTCGTCATCTTCCTGATGGTGCGCCTGGAGCGAGGAGAAGAGGTCAAGCTCGAACGAGATGCGCGGGTGTCCCGCCGCCATGATGCGGTGAGTGACGAACTGGCCCTCGCCCGATGAGCCGTAATGGCAATCGACGCACACTTTGGCGCGCACGACGGGGTCTTCGAGTTTGCGCAGCCCCGCCGACAGGTTGGCGAGATGTTTTTCGCGGCTTTCGCGATCGGGATCGGCGTTGGTGCCGACGCCGGCATAATGGCTTGCGATCCAGCCGCCTGCGGGACCGTGGCACGATTCACAGCCGACGCCGTCCTCGAGCGGAACGGTGCCGCGCTGGGCACCGAGCGCATCGATCGCGCCCTTCGTGCTGTGGCAGCCGAGGCACATCGGCGCGGTCGCCGCATCCTTGAGCCCGAGGTTGCGCGCGATGAACTGGCTGCGGCTGTTGCTGAGCACCGCCCAGGCGCGGCTGTGCGCGCCGCCGGGGGTCGAGGGTTCCTGCCACTTCATCAATTCGTCCTGGCGGACGACGGCACCGTCGCCCTCCATCCGGCCATGGCAGGTCGAGCCGGCGCAGGAGGCGACTCCGGTGTAGCGTCCACCGCCTTCGCCCTGCGAACGGGCGGGCGGGGCGGCGATGACGGCCGCAACGGCAAGCGTCGCCAGCATCAGCACGAGGGTGGCGAAAGCCACGAGCGACGACCGCACGGCGGCAAAAGCCGCCGAGGGCCGATCGCGGCGCTCCTTTCCAGCGTGCGTTGTCATCGCAGAACCCCTTTAACCCCGGTCGGGCGCTTTTGCGCCTCAACCCCTGATCACACCACCCCGAATGCCAGCATCGCATCGGCAACCTTCTTGAAGCCGGCGATATTGGCGCCCTTCACATAGTCGATATAGCCACCGCCCTGATCGCCATAGGTGATACAGCTGTTGTGGATGCCGTCCATGATGTCCTTGAGCATCTGCTGCAGCTCGCTTTCCTTCCAGCTGCGGCGTTCGCTGTTTTGACTCATTTCGAGGCCCGAGACCGCGACGCCGCCCGCGTTGGCGGCCTTCCCAGGCGCGAACATGATCTTCGCATCCTTGAAGACATGCACGCCCTCGAGGTTGGTCGGCATGTTGGCGCCTTCGCTGACCGCGATGCAGCCATTCTTGACCAGCGTCTTGGCATCCTCGCCGAGCAGCTCGTTCTGCGTCGCGCAGGGCAAAGCAACGTCGCATTTGACGCCCCACGGGGTCTTGCCCGCGGTGAAGCTGGCGCCTTTGAACTCGTCGCAATATTCCTCGATGCGGCCGCGGCGGTGGGTCTTGTGGACCTTCACCCAGTCGATCTTTTCCTGGGTGATGCCGTCGGGATCGTGGATGAAGCCGCCCGAATCGGACAGCGTCAGCACCTTGCCGCCGAGCTGGACGATCTTTTCGGCGGCGTGGGTCGCGACATTGCCCGACCCCGAGATCACGGCGGTCTTGCCGACGAGATCCATATTCTTCGCCGCCAGCATGTTGGCGAGGAAATAGACCGCGCCATAGCCGGTCGCCTCGGTCCGGATCAGCGAGCCGCCCCATTCGAGGCCCTTGCCGGTGAGCACCCCGGTGAATTCGTTGGTGATGCGCTTGTACTGGCCGAACATGAAGCCGATTTCGCGGCCGCCGACGCCGATGTCGCCCGCCGGCACGTCGATGTCGGCGCCGATGTGGCGATAGAGCTCGGTCATGAAGCTCTGGCAGAAGCGCATGATCTCGCGCACGCTCTTGCCCTTGGGGTTGAAGTTCGACCCGCCCTTGCCGCCGCCCATGGGGAGGCCGGTCAGCGCATTTTTGAACGTCTGTTCGAAGGCGAGGAACTTGAGCACCGATTCGGTGACCGAGGGGTGGAAGCGGATGCCGCCCTTGTACGGGCCGATGGCATTGTTGTTCTGGACGCGCCAGCCGCGCTGGACGCGGACATTGCCATTATCGTCTTCCCAGCAGACGCGGAAGGACACGACCCGGTCGGGTTCGGCGATGCGCCGCAGGATCTGCTGCGCGTGATATTCTTCCTTGTCCTTGATGAAGTCGAAGATGTCTTCCGAGACTTCCTGGACCGCCTGGACAAACTCCGTCTGCCCCGGATTGCGCTTTTTCACGCCCTCCATGAATGTCGAAAAATCGACATGATCCGATACTGCCATGCACCCCTCCCCTGTTGAACTGGGAAAATCGGTGCGACCCGTTGACGATTTTGTCGTTGACCGACCTTGCCCTTCAAAGGCTACACCATCGTCCGGCAAAGGCAAGATGGCAGCGGATATCGCGCGGTTTTTTTCACAGACGCAAAATGAGGGGCAAAAATGAGCGAGAGCAACAAGATGGCCCAAGATAAGACGGCGGGCTTATCGACCGCCAATCGGGCGATATTGATCGCGGCGTTCGTCCTTCTGGCGGCCGCAATCGGCTATACGATCTGGCGCGATTCCGCAGGAAATAGCGCAAGTCCGGCCCCCGAAGCGCGTGCCGCGCCGTCGGACCAACTCGCCGCTCTCGAAGCGCGAACCAAAAGCGAACCCAATAATTCCGACGCCTGGATGCAGCTCGGCGCGGCGCGATTCGACCTTGGCGATTTTGCCGGCGCGACAACGGCTTATGAAAAAGCTGTCGCAATTTCGCCGGATTCGGCGGGACTGTGGTCGGCATTGGGCGAGGCACGGGTAATGGCCAGCGAGAGCGACCCGATGCCCGCCAAGGCGCTCGAAGCCTTTGACAAGGCGATCGCGCTGTCGCCCAAGGACCCGCGCGCGCGCTATTTCCTCGCGGTGAAAAAGGATGTGGGCGGCGACCATAAGGGTGCGATCGCCGACTGGTTCGCGCTGCTCGAAGATACGCCGCAGGGCGCGCCGTGGGAAAGCGACCTGCGCCGGACGATCGAACAGGTCGGCGCGATCCACAAGATCGAGGTGGCCTCGCGGCTCGCCGCCACCCGGCCGCGTCCGCTGACCGCCGACGAAGTCCCGGTCGCGGCACGCGCGATCCCCGGACCGAGTCGCGCCGACATGGAAGCCGCATCGCAGCTGCCCAAGGGCCAGCAGGACGCGATGATCCAAGGCATGGTCGACGGGCTGGAAACCAAACTCAAGGCAAATCCCGCCGATGTCGATCGCTGGATCATGCTGATGCGCAGCCGCATGACGCTGGGCGAGAGCGCCAAGGCGGCAAAGGCGCTGAAGGATGGAATCGCCGCCAATCCGGGCGCGGCGGCGCGATTGAAGGCGCAGGCGCAGCTGCTCGGCGTACCGGGAGCTTGAGGGAGATGAAAGCGATGATGAAATGGGTTTTGGCGGCGGGCGCGATGATGGTGCCGGGCGCCGCGATGGCGGCCGAGGTGAGCTTTACCGTCCACGACGTCACGCTGACCGCGACGATCCCGGCAGGCTATTGCGTGCCGGTTAACCGCGACAAGCTGATCGCCGACACGCTGGCGACGGGGGACACTGAGAATGTGACACTGGCGACGCTGATCCGCTGCGACAAGACAGGCCGGGACGAAGGGCCGGGCAACGACTATATGCTGATCAAGGCGCCCAAGGGCGCGCTCGCGACGCAAATTGGGCGGGCCGACCTGCTCACCGCGCTCGCCGCCGAATTCGGCAAGGCCGACTGGCAATCGGGCGCAGCGAGCAAGGCGGCGACCGCCCAAGCCACCAAGGGCCTGTCGGACACACTCAACACGCCCGTCGACATCGGCGGCGACCTCGCGCCGCGCGGCACCGACGGCGACTGCGCCTATCTGGGTGGCACGCTCCAGGTCAACGGCGGCGGCGTCGCCTATCCGATCATCGTCGGCGGGTGCATCACCAGCGCGGGGAACAAGGTGCTTGCGGTCTACACCTATGACGATCCCGGCCAGGGCGGCGGCGTCGCGGGCAAGATGCGCACCGCGCGCAGCGTCGCCATGTCGATCAAGCGGGCGAACTAGCCCGCCATCAACGCCGCATTCCCCCCCGCAGCGGTGATGTCGGTCGAGATCGACTTTTCCTCGGCGAAGCGGAACAGATAATGCGGACCGCCGGCCTTGGGGCCGGTGCCCGAGAGGCCGCGCCCGCCGAAGGGCTGCGAGCCGACGATCGCGCCGATCTGGTTGCGGTTCACATAGACGTTGCCGACCGCCGCGCGCGCCGCAACATGTGCCGCGACGCCGTCGATGCGGGTGTGGACACCGAGCGTCAGGCCATAGCCCGAGGCGTTGATCGCATCGATCAGCGCGTCGAGCTCGCCGCCCTTCCATGTCGCAACGTGGAGCACGGGGCCGAAGATCTCGCGCTTGAGGTCGGTGACATGGTCGAGGCGGATCAGCGCGGGGCGAACGAAATGGCCGCCGGGAGGCAGTTCGCCGCTCGCCTCGGCGAGCACGCGGCCGGCGGCGCGGGCGTCGGCGACATAAGTCGCGATATTGGCCTGCGCCTCTTCGTCGATGATCGAGCCGGTGTCGGTCGCGAGCAAGACCGGGTCGCCGACCGCGAGTTCGGCCATCGCGCCCGCGACCATCTCGATCATGCCCTCGGCGACATCCTCCTGCACGCAGAGCAGGCGCAGCGCCGAACAGCGCTGGCCCGCCGACTGGAAGGCGCTGGCGACGGCATCGCGCGCGACCTGTTCGGGGAGCGCGGTCGAATCGACGATCATCGCATTGGCCCCGCCGGTTTCGGCGATCAGCGTCGCGATCGGGCCATCGCGCATCGCGAGGCTGCGGTTGATCAGCCGCGCGACCTCGGTCGAGCCGGTGAAGGCGACGCCGATGACATCGGCATGGCCGGTGACCGCTGCACCGACGGTCTCGCCGCGGCCGGGGAGATAGTGGAGAATCTCTGCGGGGATGCCCGCCTCGTGGAGCAGTTCGACCGCGGCATGCGCGATCAGCGGGGTCTGTTCGGCGGGCTTGGCGAGCACCGCATTGCCCGCGGCGAGCGCCGCCGACACCTGGCCGAGGAAGATCGCGAGCGGGAAGTTCCACGGGCTGATGCAGGCGAAAATGCCCTTGCCCTCGAGCATCAGCTCGTTGCGTTCGCCGGTCGGGCCGGGGAGCGGCAGCGGGTGGGTGAAATGTGCGCGCGCCTGTCCGGCATAATAGCGGAGAAAATCGACCGCCTCGCGCACTTCGGCGACCGCATCGACGAGCGTCTTGCCGGCCTCGTCGATCGCGAGGCCGAGGAACAGCGCGTCGCGCTCCTCGAGCAGGTCGGCGGCGCGTTCGAGCCGCTCGGCGCGGAAGGCGCCGCCCGCGAGACTCCAATGCTCCTGCACCTTTTTCGATGCCGCAACCGCCGCGTCGACCGCAGCGGCATCGGCCTCGATCACCGAGCCGATGGCGGTGCCGGTCGCGGGGTTGTGGACGGATATGGCGGTGCCGGTCAGCGTCCGGCCCGCGACGATCGGCGCCGCGACGGGGTTCGCGCGGCGCGCCTGGGCAATCGCCGCCATCAGCGCTTCGGGCACGCCGGGTTCGCCGAGATCATAACCGCGCGAATTGCGGCGCTCGGGATCGAGCAGGGTGCGGCCGGTGGGAATCGTCGATGGCTTGCTGGCAACGCTGCGCGGATCGACCGCGAGCTGTTCGGCGGTGACGTCAGGGTCGGAGAATTGGTGGACGAAGCTGGAATTCGCGCCATTTTCGAGCAGGCGGCGAACGAGATAGGCGAGCAGGTCGCGGTGGGTGCCGACGGGGGCATAGACGCGCACCGGGCGCGGCGGCGGGAAGAGGCCGACGATCGCATCATGCGCGCCCTCACCCATGCCGTGGAGCCGCTGCAGCTCGTAATCAGCGCCCGCGAACAACTCGGCGACGAAGGCGAGCGTCATCGCATTATGGCTGGCAAAGGCGGGGAAGATCGCGTCCTGCGCGTCGCGCAGGATCTGCGCGCAATACATGTAGTTCAAGTCGGTGTGGTTCTTCGCGGTGAAGACCGGGAAGTCGGCGAGCCCCATCGTCTGCGCGCGCTTGATCTCGGTATCCCAATAGGCGCCTTTCACCAGCCGCATCGACAGCTTGACGCCGCGCGCGCGCGCCTTCGCAGCGACCCAGCGGATCACCTCGCGCGCGCGCTTCTGATAGGCTTGGATCACGATGCCGAGTCCGGTCCAGCCGTCGGCGATGCCGGCGTCGATCAGCGCGGCATAGACGTCCATATGCGGTTCGAGCCGGTCGCTTTCCTCGGCGTCGATCATCAGCGGGATGTTCACCGCGCGCGCGGCGCGGGCGAGTTCGATCACGCGCGGGATTAGCTCGTCGCGGGTGCGCGCGGGCTGGAGATATTCGTAGCGCGGGTGGAGCGCCGACAGCTTGATCGAGATGCCGTGATTGGCGTGCGGATCGCCCGGCTTCGCATGTTTGCCGATGCGGGTGATGGCACCCGCATAGCTGTCGTAATAGCGCTGCGCGTCTTCGGCGGTGCGCGCCGCCTCGCCGAGCATGTCGAAGCTCGCAAGCTCGCTCTTCTCCTTGTCGGCGCGCTTGACCGCAGCATCGATCGTCTCGCCCATCACGAATTGCTGGCCGAGCATCTTCATCGCGGCGAGCGAGGCTTGGCGGATCACCGGCTCGCCCGAACGGCGGATCATCGATTTCAAGAGCGCGAGCGGGTTCGCCTTGCTGCCCATCGCGCCGAGCATCAGCGTCGCCGAGCCGAGCGAGAGGCCGCGCGCCGACAGTGCGACGATCAGCGGACTGTCCTCATCCTCGCCCTCGTTCCAGCGGCGCCCGGCGATCTTGTCGCGGATCAGCGCATTGGCGGTCGCGCTGTCGGGAACGCGCAGCAGCGCCTCGGCGAGGCACATCAGCACGACGCCTTCCTCGGTCGAGAGGCGATAGCGGTTCATTAGCTGCGCGACGAGCGTCTCGCGCTCGCCCTCGGCCTTCGCCTTGCGGATCAGCGCGAGCCCGCGTGCGGTCGTCGCGTCCACGGTGGCGGGCGAGCGCGAGAGGTCGGCGCGCAGCTCGGCGACGATATCGGCTTCGGGACGGCGGGCGAGGGCGCGGATGGCGGCGCGGTCGAGGGACTGGGTCATGGGCCATCCATAGCAGATTGAGGGAAGTCGATCCGACTTCATTATGCCGCCATGACATATGTTTTGACCAAAGATTGGTTGAAGCTTAGTCTGATCGTATGAATAATAACACCTCCTTGGTCGATCTGGACGAGTTCGATCGCAAGATCCTGACTATCCTCGGCCGCGACGGGCGGATCACCTATACCGATCTGGCGCTGCAGGTCGGGCTGTCGAAAACCCCGTGCCAGGCGCGCGTGAAGCGGCTGGTCGACAGCGGGCTGATCACCGGCTTTCGCGCGATCGTCGATCCCACCAAGGTCGGGCTCGACCATGTCGCCTTTACCGAGGTGAAATTGTCCGACACGCGCGAGGAGGCGCTGCGCCAGTTCAACCATGCGGTGCGCCAGATCCCCGAGGTCGAGGAATGCCACATGATCGCGAGCAGCTTCGACTATCTGCTCAAGGTCCGCACACCCGACATCCGCCGCTATCGCATCGTGCTCGGCGAAAAGATTTCGAGCCTGCCGCATGTCGCGAGCACCTCGACCTTCGTCGCGATGGAGACGATCCTGGAGTCGGCGCGCTAAGCGAAAGCCGAGCGCACATAATCGACCGACCGGCCGGCATCGTCGAGCCGCGCTGCACCGAGCAGGCGATTCCAATAGGTTTCCGACCCGTCGGCGAGCCGCCATTCGTGGAGGCGGCGGGTGAAGAGCTGGAGGTCATGCTCCTCGCTGATCCCGATCGCGCCGTGGACCGCGTGCGCGGTCGCGGCGACACGTGTCGCGGCGCGGCTGGCGACCGATTTGGCGGTGGCCGCAGCAACGAGGCTCGGCGGGAAGCTGCCTGCGCAGCCGAGCTGCGAGGCGATGCGCGCGGCGACCATTTCTTCGGCCATCACCGCCATCTGCTGCTGCAGCGCCTGCTGGCGCCCGATCGGCTTGCCGAACTGGATACGTTCGTTGGCATAGGCGGCGGTCATCGCGGTGAGCCGCTCTGCAGCGCCAGCGATCAGCGCCGCGCGCAGGATCGCCGCGAGCACGCGCAGGCCGCCTTCGGCTGCCGGCGCGGCGGGCGCCGGCAGCGAGCCGGGATCGAACCGCGCCGCGAGGCTGGCGGGCACGCCGGTCGCTTCGCCTTTCGCCTCGACAAGATGGACCGCACCGCCCGATTCGACCAGCAGCTGCGCCGCGACCCGGCCGCATGGCACGACGACAGCCGCGCCTTGGGCGACCGCGAGCGCGATCGGGCCTGCGGGCGCATCCTTCAGCAACGCCCGCGCGATCATCGTCTCGCCGACGGGGAGCGGCACCGCATGGCGACCGAGCGCCATCCACAGCGGGTGGACCTCGGCGAGCGACAGGCCCGCGCCGCCGCGATCGTCGGGGACCAGCGCGTCGAGAAAGCCCGATTCGGCGAAGGCGCTCCACATCGTGTCGGCGCTACCGCCCTGTTCGATCGCGCGCACCGCGGCGGGGGTCGCGACATCCTCGAGCATCCGCTCGAAGGGTTCGAGAAATTCGCTCATCAACGTAACCCCATTCCGCGTGCGATGATCCCGCGCAGCACTTCGCGCGTGCCGCCGCGCAGCGAGAAGCTGGGCGCCACATGCGTCACGAACATCAAGGTGCGATAGAGTTCGGCGTCGACGGCCTCCTCGGGATGCGATGCAAGGTCGTCACCGATCGCGACGGGGAGTTCCTGTTCGAAGGCGGTGCCGAGGTCCTTGACCAGCGATGCCTCGGTCACCGGGCTTTCGCCGAGTGCCAGCCGCGCGGTGCAGGCGATCGACATCGCGCGCAGCGTGGCGAGGCGCGCAGTGAAATCACCGACCAGCGCCAGCGTCGCGGCATCGTCGCGGCCAACCCCGCGCAGATGCGCGATCCAGGCGTCGAGCAGCACGACGCTCGAATAGATGCGCTCGGGCCCGCTGCGTTCGAAGGCGAGTTCGGCGGTGACCTGTTTCCAGCCCTCGCCCTCGTTCCCGATCAGCGCATCGTCGGCCAGGTCGACATTGTCGAAGAAGACCTCGGCAAAATGCGCGTCGCCGGCGAGGTCGGTGATCGGGCGGACGGTGACCCCCGGGGCCTTCAAATCGATGATCAACTGCGACAGGCCGGCGTGGCGATCCTCGCTGCTACCCGAGGTGCGGACGAGCGCGATCATATAATCGCCGTGCATCGCATTGGTGGTCCAGATTTTCTGGCCGTTGACGCGCCAGCCGGTTGTCGTGCGTTCGGCGCGGGTGCGCACGCTCGCGAGGTCGGAACCCGAGCCCGGCTCGCTCATCCCGATGCAGAAGACGAGTTCGCCGCGGCAAATGCGCGGGATGTAGAAATCGCGCTGCGCCTCGCTGCCGTAATTCAGGATCAGCGGCGCGCTCTGGCGGTCGGCGATCCAGTGCGCGGCGACCGGCGCGCCCGCCGACAGCAGTTCCTCGACGACGACGAACCGTGCGAAGGGGCCGCGCTCCTGCCCCCCATAGGCTTTTGGCAAGGTGAGGCCGAGGAAACCCGCGGCGCCGAGGCGGCGACTGAACGCCGGATCGAAGCCCGACCAGGATCGCGCGCGGACATCGGCGGAGGCCTCTGCCGCCGCCTCATCGGCGAGCGCGCGGATCGCCGGGCGCAGCGCCTCGTCGGCGGCGGGCAGGCTGGCGAGGGTGAGCGTATCGAACACCGGCATCCTTCCAATATTATCGTTGGAAAGCGCCTATGGCGCGCGCCGCGATGCGACAAGCCGCTTTTTTGCGGAGCGCCAACGCCGTATCGGATGTTGACCGAAGGCGCGGATGGCGGCAAAGGCCCGAAACGGCACGCGCCGACGGCGCGCGGGTGTAGCTCAATGGTAGAGCAGCAGCTTCCCAAGCTGAATACGAGGGTTCGATTCCCTTCACCCGCTCCAGCCTTACCCCTCTTTCACCTCGACCGACTGCCCGATGAGCTCGATCTCGCGATAGGCGGTGAGGAAGGCGACGTCGGCGGCGTCGCGGCCGATGCAGATGCGCGCCATCGCGTCGGCGCGCGCCATGCCGGTGGCATCGACCGGATGCCAATCGCCCGCGAGATAGACTTCGGCAACCGCATGGAAATCCTGCGGCGCAACGCCGAGCGCATAGGCGCTCGCCATCCGCGCCGGGATATGCGCGGCGCGCGCCAGCGCGATCATCACATGCGCATAGTCGCGGCACACGCCGCGCCGCTCGACGAAGCTGTCCAGCGCGCCGGTTTCCGACGTGCTGGTGCCGGGAACATAGGTGAAGCGGCTTTCGATCCAGTCGCGCATCCGCGCGATCTTCACCCCGCCCTCATGCTCGCCGAACCGGCGTTCGACGAAAGCGTGGAACTTGTTCGAGGGACAATAGCGCGATTCGTTGAGATAGGGGACCGCTTCGGCCGGCAAGCGGTGCAGCGGAATCGCGGCGAGGCCCGCAAGATCGACGGCGGGGCGATCGACCGCGACGGTGGCGCGATAGGCGACACGCAAATGCCCTTCCTCGCGCAGCCAGATCGGATCGCAAATGCCGTTCGCGGTCGGCACACGCGCCAGAAGGTCGGGTTTGCCGAGGTCGAGCGACGCGTCGAGGACGCGCTGGCCATGGCCGTCGGCGGCCTCGATCTGGAGCATCAGGTCGACCGGTTCGGGCAGCCGGTAATTTAGAGAGGCGGAGATTTCGAGTTTCATCTATCGACAACGCATGGGGGAGGGATCGGTGCCGCTAGGCGCGTCATCGCGCCGGTGCAAGCCGCATCCGCTTTCCCGCCGAAGCAGGACAATTTCGTGACCACCGCCGCGCGCACCATTCCCTTCATCGTCGCCACCATCTTCATCGATGCGATCGGGTTCGGCATCATCATGCCGGTGCTGCCGCAACTGGTGATGGAGGTGGGGCAGGTCGACCTTGCAAGCGCGATGGGGATCGCGACGGCGATCGGGCTGGTGATGGCGGTCGCAACCTTCCTCGCCTCGCCCGTGCTCGGCAATCTGTCGGACCATTTCGGGCGGCGGCGCGTGCTGTTGCTGTCGCTCGCCGGGCTCGCCGCCGATTATATCCTGCTGACCATCGTCCACACGCTTCCCTGGCTGTTCGTCGCCCGTGCGCTGTCGGGCATTTTCGGCGGCAGCGTCGCGGCAGCACAGGCGGCGATCGCAGACGTCACCCAGCCGGAAAATCGCGCGCGCAACTTCGGCTTTGTCGGCGCGGCCTTCGGGATCGGCTTCGTCGTCGGTCCGGTGATCGGCGGTTTCCTGGGCGAGACGAGTTCGCGCGCGCCCTTCGTCGCGGCGGCGCTGCTCGCGGCAGCCAACATGCTCTATGGCCTTTTCATCTTTCCCGAGACGCTGCCGCCCGAGCGCCGGCGAGCCTTCGACTGGCGCCGCGCCAATCCGTTCGGCGCGTGGAAGACTATGCGCAGCCTGCCGGGCATGAGCGGGATCGCGACCGTCCTGACCCTGTGGCAGGTTTCGAGCCTCGTCTATCCGATGACGTGGAGCTTCTATTGCATCGCGCAGCTCGGCTGGTCGTCGAAGATGATCGGCGCAAGCCTCGCTGCGGTCGGCATCGCGATCGCGCTGGGCCAGGCCTTTGTCGTGGGGCCGGCGGTGCGGCGCTTCGGCGAGCGCGACGCGGCGACGATCGGCATCCTCGTCGCCGTCGCCATCTATATCGGCTATGCCTTTGTTGACACGAGCTGGGGCGCCTTCCTCCTGATCGTGCCGATCATGTTGCAGGCGCCCGTCCAGCCCTCGCTCAACGCCTTGATGTCGCGCCGCGCCAGCGCCGCGATGCAGGGCGAGGTACAGGGCATTTCGGCGATGGCGATGGGGCTGGGCCAGATCGTCGCGCCGACGCTGCTGATCGGAACGATGGCCTGGTTTACCGGCAGCCAGGCCCCGGTGCATTTCCCGGGCGCCGCCTTCCTCGTCGCGGCCGTCTTCGGCCTGCTCGCGATCGTCATGCTGCGCCGCCTGCCCCGCGTCACGCGGACGAGCGACGACGCGGCGGCCGATCAGATGCCGCCGTCGGTCACCGCATAGCCCGCGGCCTCGAGCCCCGTCGTCAGCATCGCGACACAGGCCGCGACCGCCGCAGCCGAGGTTGAGCGTATGACGAAATTGGCGCCGACGCGGCCGTCGCGGAAAAAGGGATAGCTGCCGATCGCGACCCCGGCATGATCCTTTTCGCCCTGGCGCAGCAGGTCGGCGACCTCGCTTTCGGGCGCCCAGGCGCCGATCGTATGCGCGACGAGCGGCGCGCCGCCTTCGAGTTCGCCCGTCAGCGCGTCGAGCATGCCCGCGGTGATATGCGGCACGCCCGCCATCACGAAGAGGTTGCCGATGCGAATGCCCGGCGCCCCCGACATGCGGTTGGGGATCAGCTCGGCGCCATCGGGGGTGCGCGCCATGCGCAGCCGCGCCTCGGTCAGTTCGCCGCCGCGCGCCGTGTAATAGCGTTCGAGAATCGCGCGTGCATCGGGGTGGACGATCACCCCGACGCCGAGCGCCTTCGCCACCGCGTCGACGGTGATGTCGTCATGCGTCGGACCGATGCCGCCGGTAGTGAAGACATAGTCGTAGCGCGCGCGGATCGCGTTCAGCGCGTCGATAATCTCCGCCTCGACATCGGGGACGATGCGTACCTCGCGCAGGCGAATCCCCTGCACGTCGAGCCATGTCGCGATCTGCGCGACATTCTTGTCCTGGGTGCGGCCCGAGAGAATTTCGTCGCCGATCACCAGTACGGCGGCTGTCCAGATACGTTCGTCGCTCATTGCTTTGCCTTACCCGCCCCGCATGACAAAACAAGCCCGGTGGCACGGCAGACATGTTCCTGATATGTTCCATTCCGACTCGCCAAGGCAAGGGAGATGCACGATGGCCGATCAGCTGATTTTCTACACCAACCCGATGTCGCGCGGACAGATCGTCCGCTGGATGCTCGAAGAGGTCGGCGCGCCCTATGAGACCAACATCCTTGGCTATGGGACGTCGATGAAGGACGACGCCTATCTGGCGATCAACCCGATGGGCAAGGTTCCGGCGATCGTCCATGACGGCAAGACCGTTACCGAATGCGCCGCGATCTGTGCCTATCTGGCCGACGCCTTTCCGGACGCCGGGCTCGCGCCCGCCGCCGGGGACCGCGCCGATTATTATCGCTGGATGTTCTTCGCCGCCGGCCCGGTCGAACAGGCGATCACCGCCCAGCATTTCGGGATCGAACCCGACGCCGACCAGCAGCGCTCGGCGGGATTCGGGACGCTCGACCATGCGCTCGACGCGCTCGAAAGCGCGGTCGCGGGCAAGGCCTATGTCGCGGGCGACAGCTTCACCGCAGCCGACGTCTATGTCGGCAGCCAGATCGACTGGGGATTGCAGTTCGGCACCATCCCGAGCCGCCCGGCGTTCGAGGCCTATGCCGCGGGTTTACGCGAGCGCGATGGGTATAAGCGCGCCAAGGCGATCGACAATGGCCTGATTGCCGAGATGCAGGCGGCGGGAACCGCGCCGGCCTAGGGTCTCGACCTAGGGAAGCGCCTTGATCAGTTCGACCGCGAGCGGGGCGAGGCGGCGGATCCGCGGATCCTGCGCTTCGGAGGCGCTGAGGTAGATGGCATTGGCGAAGGCGGTGGTGTTGTGCACCGCCGCCAGCCCGGCGTCACTCGCATAAGCGTCCTGCCACCGCGCGCTGTCGTCGGGATGAAGCGCACAAAACCACGCCGCCCACGCGGCATCGTCGATGTCGGGGCGCCGCGCGAGGTACAGGATCGGCGCAGCGAGGCGCGCGGGCTCGCCGTGGATGTAATAGGGGCCGGCGGCGGGGGCGACCTGCTTCGCGATCGCGCCGAGCAGCAGATCGGCGTCGGCGCGCATCAGGCGCGGATTGAGCGACAGCTGGAGCATCAGGTCGGCGCCGTGCGCGACGCCGTGGCGCCATCCCTCGCCCGGCGTGAAACCGCGATAGTCGGTCACGCCGCGCAGATAGGTGGCCCCCGCTCCGGCGAGGCCGTGCAGCTCGGCGTCGGTCAGGAAGGGCGCGATGCGGTCGGCGCGCGCGACCTCGGCCAGCGCGAGCGCGGCAAAGGGGCGGCGGAAGCCGGGTGCATCGTCGGGCTCCGAAAGCATCGCCTGCAGCTGTGCGGTGGCGTGGCGCATCAGCGCGGGCGCGACGTGCCGGCTGCGCAGGCCTTCAGACCAGAGGGTGAAGACGAAGCCGTCGCGGACGGCGCTGTCGGGATCGCCGAGGCAGGCGAGCAGCGCGTCGATCGCCGCGGTGTCGGCTTTTGCAAAATAGCGCGCGGCGTGGGATTTGAGATCGCCGTCGGCGGGGCGTTCGACGCGGCACGAGCTTGCCTCGCTCGCCGTCGCCGGCACGGTCACCATGAGGCCGATGGCCGCCCAGATTTCTTTCATTCCCGCCCCTTACCTAAAGAAAAAGCCCGGCGAATCGCTTCGCCGGGCTTCCTTGTTCTTTCGTTTGTCGGTCCGCTTATTCGCGGCTGCCCAGCAAGTTGAGCAGGAAGGTGAACATGTTGACGAAGTCGAGATAGAGGTTCAGCGCCCCCATGATCACGGTCTTGCCCATCATGTCGGTCCCGCGGACGTAGAAATACATGCTCTTGATCTTCTGCGTGTCATAGGCGGTGAGACCAGCGAACACGAGCACGCCGACAACGCTGATCGCCAGCATCAGTGCTTCCGACTTGAAGATGAAGGCATTGAGCAGCACGGCGACGATGATGCCGACCAGACCCATGATCAGAAAGGTACCGAAGCCCGACAGATCCTTCTTGGTGGTATAGCCATAGAGGCTGAGACCCGCGAAGGCGGCAGCCGTCGCGAAGAAGGTCTGCGCGATCGAACCCATGCCGAAGCGAATGAAGATCGTCGACATCGACAGACCCATCACCACGGCGAAGGCCCAGAAAATACCCTGCATCGCGGCGGTCGACAGCTTGTTGATACCGAAGCTCAGCACCAGGATGAACGCCAGCGGCGCCAGTGCGACGACGAACCACAGCGGGCTCGTCACCATCGAAGCGGTGAAGCCCGACTGGAAGGCGAGCAGGGCGACGATGCCGGTGAGCAACACGCCCGAAGCCATATAGTTGTAAACCGACAGCATGTACGACCGCAGGCCGGCATCGACGGCCTGGTCCGTTGCAGTCGCTGCGGCGCCAAAACCGGAAGCCGCCATATTGGGGTCGTTCCAATTAGCCATTGTTTTCACTCCATCATTGGCCAGCCCATACCGGCCATGGCCCCAATATCGTTATTTTTTCCCGCGCTTTCAAGCGAAACCGGACAAGAGGCTTTCCGCGTGGCCCACGAAGCGCCTATGCTCGAGACGCCATGTCGACCCACCGCCTGTTCGTCGCGCTGCGCCCGCCCCATGCCGTGCGGGCGACGCTGATCGCTGCGATGCACGGCATAGCGGGTGCCCGCTGGCAGGACGACGACCAGCTCCACCTGACGCTGCGCTTCATCGGCGAGGTCGATCGTCACCGTGCCGAGGATATCGCGGCGGCGCTCGGCGCGCTGCACTCGCCCGCCATCATGGCTCGAATCGCGGGGGTCGATTTGTTCGAGCATCACGGCCGCCCGCACATGATCTGGGCCGGGATCGAACCGCAGGACGCGATCGCAGCGCTGCACCGCAAGGTCGACCAGTTGCTGGCGCGCGTCGGGGTCGCGCCCGAGACGCGGGCGTTCGTGCCGCACATCACGCTGGCGCGGCTCAATCGCGGTTCGGGACCGGTCGCACCGTTCCTCGCGCTGCATAGCGACCTGGTGAGCGCGCCCTTCGCTTTTGAGCATGTTACATTGTACGAGAGCGAGATGGGGCATGGCGGGTCGCGCTATCACCCCGTTGCGCGCTATCCGCTCGATCCGGAAGCGTCGGCGACCAGCGCCGCTGCGACGGCGCTGACATCGTCCCATGTTTCGGCAAAACCATCGTCAGCGCCATAATAGGGGTCGGTGACGCTGCCGCCCGTGCGACCGGGAACGAGGTCGAGCATCAGCATCAGCCGCGCGGTCGCATCAGCGGGCGCCAGCGCGCGCGCCTCGCGCAGATTGTCGGCATCGGCGGCGAGGATCAGGTCGAAGCGGGTGAAATCGGCCGGGGCAAGCTGGCGCGCGCGCAGGTCCGAGATATCGACGCCGCGGCGCCGTGCCTCGGCGAGCGCGCGGGCATCGGGCGGGCGGCCGACATGCCAGTCGCCGGTTCCTGCCGAATCGAGCGTCCCGGCGATGCCCGCCGCAGCGAAAGCGGCGCGCGCGGCGCCCTCGGCGAGCGGCGAGCGGCAGATATTGCCGAGACAGAGGAAGAGGATGGCGGGGTGATTTTCTCGATCTTCGCGCATATCGCCTGTCTCCATGACCAAAGTTGAACCGACTTTCAACTTGCGCCCTCGGCCCGCTCTGCTAGCCATGGCGTCAACGAGATAATGGGTCAGGGAGAGGGTTGCCAGATGGCCGATGCAGCGAGCGATATTCCGGCAGCGCCGGAGCCGAAGGCGACCGGTTACAGCTGGTACGTCCTGTTTGTACTGGTCGTCGTCTATATCCTGAATTTCATCGACCGGCAGATTTTGAGCATCCTCGCGGTCGATGTGAAGGCCGACCTGGGGCTCGACGATTCGGACCTCGGCTTCCTCGGCGGCGCCGCCTTTGCGGTCTTCTATGCGCTTTTCGGTATTCCGCTGGGACGGCTCGCCGACAATTGGAGCCGCGTCAAACTGCTGTCGATCGGCCTGACGCTGTGGTCGACGATGACCGCGCTGTCGGGCTTCGCTTATAACAAGCTGACGCTGACCTTTGCCCGCATGGGGGTCGGCGTCGGCGAGGCGACCGCGAGCCCGACCGCCTATTCGCTGATTTCGGACTATTTTCCGAAACGGCAGAAGGCGACCGCGCTCGCCATCTATTCCTCGGGCCTCTATATCGGCGGCGGCGTGTCGCTGTTCATCGGCGCGCTGATCGTCGAGGCGTGGAACAAGGCCTATACCGGCGGCGGCCCGATGGGGCTGGTCGGCTGGCAGGCCGCCTTCCTTGCGGTCGGCATCCCGGGCATCCTCGTCGCGATCTGGGTCGCGACGCTGCGCGAGCCCGTGCGCGGCGCGATGGACGGCGTCGTCAGTCCGACCGCCCCTAACCCGTTCCGCGAATTCGGCAAGGACCTGTCGATGATCGTGCCGCCGCTGACCCTGTGGGGGGCGTGGAAGCGTGGTCCCACAGCGCTGGCGATCAACATCGGCTTTGCCGCCGCCGTTTCGGCCTTCGCCTGGTGGATGATCGTGCTGACCGGCAAGGAAGCCCAGTGGATGGCAGTGGGCCTTGGCTATTATGCCGTATTTTCCTGGGCGAGCACGTTGCGCGCGCACGATCCGGCGACTTTCCGCCTGATCTGGGGCACCCCAGCCTTCATCTGCACGACGCTCGGCTACGGGCTCGTCAGCCTCGCCGCCTATGCGCTCGGTTTCTGGTCGGCACCCTATGCCGAAACGGTGCTGGGCATTCCCAAGAAGGAACTGGCCTTCTGGCTCGGCGCGAACGGCGCGATCAGCGGTTTCGTCGGGGTCATCGTTGGCGGGCGGATCGCCGACTATCTGCGCAGCCGCAACCCGGCGGGGCGCATCGTGATGATTATCTTTGGTGTTATCGCCCCGGTGGTGCCGATCTGGGTCGGCTATACGACCCCCGATCCGACGCTATTCTATGTCATGAATTTCCTCGCCGGCGCGTTCGGCGCCACCGCGCTCGGCGCCGCGGCAGCGACGACGCAAGACCTGGTGCTGCCGCGCATGCGCGGGACGGCGACCGCCGCCTTTTTCCTGGGCACGACGCTCGTCGGCCTGTCGTTCGGCCCCTATATGGTCGGGCAGATTTCAGACCTGGCGGGCACGGTGGTCGACGGCAAACCGGTCAGCGACCTGCGCACCGGTATATTGTCGTTGATCGCGGTCGCGCCGATTGCGCTCATCCTGCTGATCTATGCCTATCGCGCGGTGCCGCAGGCCGAGGCGACGATCGAGGAACGGGCACGGGTTTGATCTGCGCGTCGCCCCCACGCAGGCGGGGGCGACGTTATTACCCCGCCTTGGGTGTAATCACACCGCACACGATGCGGTCGCCGCTGTTGCCGCTGGGGTCGGTCTTATAATCGTCGGGTTTGGTGTGGATTATGAAAGCGGCGCCGTCGGCGTCGAGCAGCGCACCATCGCCCGAAAGGCGCGAGCCGACGATGCGCAGCGTCGCGCGGCCGATGGTGTCGGGTTCAATTACCAGATTGGGCATGTCGCCATGATGCGCACCCATCGGATTTTCGCGGCCGTGCTGGACGTTCGTCGGGTTCCAGTGCGGGCCGGCGGTCGTATATTTAGGGGCGTCGCACTGGCCGACGGCATGGACGTGCATACCATAAGTGCCCGCCGGGAAACCGCGCGCGACCAGTTCGAGCCGCAGGCCATCGCTGTCGCGATAGACATCGACGCGACCGCGATCGGCGCCGCGCGCGTCGAACAGCTGGGCCGACGCATCGGGAAGGGGCAGGTTCGACACCGGGTCTTTTTTCTTGCCCAGCATGTCGCAGCCGCCCAGCGCGAGCGCCGACAGCGCGAGGGCGCCGATGGTCAGGTTGCGGCTGATGGTCGAACGCTTGGTCATGCTTCTGCTCCCCGGAAAGATTGTCGGACTCGCAATGCCGCAGCGGCGCATTTGTTCCGCCCGCCGCGACGATGGCGCTATTCGCCGCGGGTTCCAATAGCGATGTGGCGGAAACCGTGGCGCGCGACTTCGTCGCGGCGATAGATGTTGCGCAGGTCGACGAGCAGCTTGTCCGTCATTCCAGCCCCAAGGCGCGCGAGGTCGAGGGCGCGGAAGGCGTCCCATTCGGTGACGATCGCGACCGCGTCGGCGCCGTCGGCAGCGGCATAGGCGCTCGCCTTCATCTCGACGTCGGGCATCATCGGCGCCGCGATCTCCATGCCCTCGGGGTCATAGGCGGTGACCCGCGCGCCGGCGTCGATCAGCGTCTGAACGATCGCGAGACTGGGCGAATCGCGCATGTCATCGGTGTTGGGCTTGAAGGTCAGGCCGAGCAGCGCGACGGTCTTGCCGCGCGCATTGCCGCCAAGCGCGGTGACGATCTTGCGCCCCATCGCGCGTTTGCGCAGGTCATTGGCAAGCACCGTCGCCTCGACGAGGCGCAGCGGCACGTCATTGTCCTGCGCGGTCTTGAGCAACGCCAGCGTATCCTTGGGGAAGCAGCTGCCGCCGTAACCGGGACCGGCGTGGAGGAATTTGGCGCCGATGCGATTGTCGAGGCCAATGCCGCGCGCGACGTCCCGCACCTCGGCCCCGACGGCTTCGCACAGGTCGGCAATTTCGTTGATGAAGGTGATCTTGGTCGCGAGGAAGGCGTTGGCGGCATATTTGATCATCTCCGCCGTGCGGCGGCGGGTGACGAGGATCGGCGCTTCGTTGAGGAAGAGCGGGCGATAGATTTCGCGCAGCACCGCTTCGCCGCGCGCATCCTCGGCGCCGATGACGATCCGGTCGGGACGCTTGAAGTCGCCGATCGCGGCGCCTTCGCGGAGGAATTCGGGGTTCGACGCGACACTGTGTGCCCGGCCCGGCGCGCCTTCGCGCAGGATGCGTTCGACCTCGTCGCCGGTACCGACAGGCACGGTCGACTTGGTGACGATTACGCAGTCGTGACCGAGCGTCGCGGCGAGTTCCTCGGCGGCGCCGAAGACATAGGAGAGATCGGCATGGCCATCGCCGCGGCGCGAAGGCGTGCCGACGGCAATGAACACCGCATCGGCGCCCGCAACCGCGGGGGCGAGTTCGGTGGTGAAGGACAGGCGTCCGGCGGCGACATTCGCGGCGACGAGCGCGTCGAGCCCGGGTTCGTAGATCGGCATGCGACCGGCGTGCAGCGCGTCGATCTTGCTCGCATCCTTGTCGACGCACACCACATCATGGCCGAAATCGGAAAAGCAGGCACCCGAGACCAGGCCGACATAGCCCGTTCCGATCATGGCGATTTTCATCAGCGAAACCCTTTTGATGAGGATGCGGCGCCGCGACGGCGCGAGTTGGGGGATGCGGCGCGTCCTTAAAGCCAAAGCGCCCAAAGGGAAAGGGCCGCGAATTGCTTCGCGGCCCTTGCCTATTCGTTCACGCGAATCCGATCAAAGATCAGAAGACGCGCCCATATTGTTCGTTGCCGACGAAGCCGAGCTTGCCGACACCGCTGCGCTTGATCACCGCCATCACGCGGTCGACCACGATATAACGCGCATAGGCATCCGGCTGAACCTGGAGTTCGGGTTCGACCGCCAGCTGCTTGGTTTCGAGCAGCAGGCCTTCGAGCGTCGCCAGATCGACCGGATTGCCGTTCCAGGTGATCGTCCCGGCGGGATCGATCATGACCTTGTTCTTCACCGGATCGACGTTGTTCTTTGCGTCGGTCGGCACCGGAAGGTCGATCTTCACCGCGTGGGTCTGGGGCGGGATCGTGATGATGAACATGATGAGGAGCACGAGCATGACGTCGATCAGCGGCGTCGTGTTCATGTCCATCATCGGTTCGTTTTCGTCCCGATCTCCAACTGCCATGGACATAGGATTATTCCTTCATAAACTTTGCCGGACCGCGCTTAGGTGCGGCCGAGCATGCCCGAGCCCGGAGCCGGTTCCGAAATGAACCCGATCTTCTGGAAACCAGCATATTGCATGGTGTAGATCACCCCGCCGATGCACTGGTACGGCGTGTTGATGTCGCCGCGGATATGCACTTCGGGGAAATTGTCCTCGGTGATATTCTCGACGCCGCCGATATCCTTGATCAGCTTTTCAAGCTTGTCCTGCCCCTTTTCAAGCAGCTGCTTGGAATCGACCGGGGTCGAGCCCCAATAGACTTCGCAAACCGTGCTTTCGGGATTGGGCTCGCCATCGCCGTCGGTATCGCCCGAGCGCACCGACAGCAGTACGTTTTCAGGCTTGGTCGTCGTCGCTTCGAACACCACGTCGGGCAGCTTGAGGTTCACCGTTTCCAGCACCACGGGAACCGTGATGAGGAAGATGATGAGCAGCACGAGCATGATATCCACGAGCGGCGTCGTGTTGATGTCGGACATTGGGGCGTCTTCGCCACCCTTATCCCCTACACTCATCGACATAGGATCAGCATCCTGTCACAAATAGTTACATGGGACGACCCGGTCCCGTCGCCTGACCCTATGGCGGCGACGGGACCGGGTTGCCGTATCTTAGGCCTTCTTCGGCGCCGCAGCCGGAGCAGCAACCTTCGCCGGGGCGACGACCGGCTTCACCTGGCCGCCCGACATGATCGAACCGAGAACGTCGTTCGAGAAGGTCGAGAGACGACGGCTGATCGCCTTGTTGCGGCTCTGCAGCCAGTTGAACGCGAGCACTGCGGGAACCGCGACGATCAGGCCGACGGCGGTCATGATGAGTGCTTCACCGACCGGACCGGCAACCGCGTCGATCGACGCCTGACCCGACGCACCGATCTTCACGAGCGCGTTCAGAATACCGATAACGGTACCGAACAGACCGACGAACGGCGCGGTCGAACCGACGGTCGCGAGGAAGGCGAGGCCCGAGTTCAGCTGCGAGTTGATGTGGTTCTGCGAACGCTCGAGCGTGCCGTGCATCCAGTCATGGGCTTCGACGGGGTCGGTCAGCTTGTTATGCTCTTCGTTGGCGCGCAGACCGTCTTCGACGACCTGACGATAGGCGCTGTTCTTTTCGAGCTTCGCGGCGCCTTCGGCCAGCGTCGGCGCGCGCCAGAAGTTCGCGTCGACCGCCTTACCCTGGTTCATCACCTTGTTCTGTTCGAACAGCTTGGTGAACAGGATGTAGAGCGTGCCCATGAACATGATGACCAGCACGAGGCCGGTCAGCTGCGTGATCCAGCCGCCTTCGCAAAGCGCCGGGAAGACGCCGTACTTGTTGGTGGGGTCGGAAAGCTTCGCTTCGCAGAACGACGCCGGCAGCATGCCGTAGCTCCGGTGACCCGCGGCGGCGGCGGTCGCAATCAGATTGATCATCGTGGTATTCCCTCTCAAAATTCGGTCAAAAAGTAAAAGCTCAAAAGCGGGGTCGAACCCCGATCAGCGCGGAATCTGCCAGCGGATGCGGTTGCTGTAACTGCCGCCCGTGGGATTGCCCGCACGATCCTTGCCCGGGTTGAACCGGCCGCGACGCTGAATCAGCTTGCAGGTTTCGGCGTCGAGGTCGGCATGGCCGCTCGACGACGTAACGTCGCAGCTGGTGATCTTGCCCGACGCGTCATAGCTCACGCGGAAACCCGTTGTGCCTTCACGCTCTTCACGCATGGCGCGGGCCGGGTAATCGTCGTTGGTCGCCCAACGGCCCGGGTTGCCACGCGGGGTACCCGCGGCGCTGAGGTCCGGGGTCGGCGGCGGGGCCGGCGGTGCGGGCGGCGTGTAGACCGGCGGCAACGGGGTCGGCGGCGCCTTCGGCACCGACTGGATCTGCGGCGCAGCAACCGGCGGCGGGAAGGGCGACGGCGGAGTCACGACCGGCGGCGGCGGCGGCAGGACATTGTCCGGCGGCGGCGGCGGCGGCGGCTCCTCGGGCGGCGGCGGCTCTTCGACGTCCACCACATCCAATTTCTCTGCGATCTTCTTGACGATGCTGATATTCAGGCCGTTGACCAGGCCATAGCCCAGTCCCGCCGTCATCAGTCCCACCAAGACGATCGCCACTACCCTGTTTTTAGGGTCGACACTATCACCATAAGCCATTCAGGAACGACGCTCCTTGCTAGATCATCCTGACACCAATCCAAAACCGTCGGGAAGAGTTGCAAATGCCCGGATAATTCCGATGCGTTCCGCAGACCCGGCGGGCGGCTTCCGGCTGTTATGTTCTGTGCCGGACGCTTCGTCGGACGTCCTATCGCGGTGGCGGCAAGTTCGCAAACCCTTTATCAGCGGTTAATGTGGCACGCGCCAAGATGGCACGCCGCCACCGTTACCGGTGTCAAAGACCAAGAGAAAGTGGACCAACCATGCGCAAGCTCCTTCCCGTCGCGATCGTCGCCCTGGCCGGCCTAAGCGCTGGAATCCCGACGCTTTCCGCGATGCAGGCGCCCGTCGCCGCCGCACCCGCGAGCCCCTATAGCTATGCCGATGTCGCCGACCTTGCGACGGCCGCGCCGATGGCGATCCACGCCCGCATCGCGTCCGCCACCGCGCTCAAGCCCGAGCGCGCACCCGGCGTCGCCGCCGGTTCCAGCCGATTCTATGTCGAGGCCGATGTCGTCGGGCTGATTCGCGGATCGGGACCGCTTGCCGCACGCATATCCTATCTCGTCGACCTGCCGCTCGGCGCCAATGGCAAGCCGGCCAAGCTCAAAAAGAAACAGCCCGTCCTGCTCTTTGCGCGGCCCGTCGCAGCGGGCGCGGCGGGAACGAACAGCACGAGCAGCATCCGCCTCGTGGCCCCCGATGCGCAGCTGCCGTGGGACCCCGCGACCGAGGCGCGGCTGCGCGCGATCCTGACCGAGCTGGTCAAGCCCGGCGCCCCGCCGGCGATCACCGGTTTCGCCAATGGCTTTCACGTTCCCGGCACCCTGCCGGGCGAAGGCGAGACGCAATTGTTCCTCGACACCGCGACCGGCGAGCCGATGTCGCTGACCATATTGACCAGCGCCGACGGGTCGCGGCGCTGGGCGGCGGCGTTCGGCGAGATCGTCGACGGATCGGCGGCGGTGCCGGCACGCGATACGCTCGCCTGGTACCGGCTCGCCTGCGGACTGCCGCGCCAGTTGCCGCTGAGCAAGCTGGCGGGCACCCCGCCCGAGGACCGGCGCAAGGCGGCGTCGGACTATGGCGTCGTGCTCGGCGCGCTGGGCGACTGCACCCGCACGCGCAAGCCGCCGGTTGCGGGGTAAAGCCGGGCCACGGTACGCTAAAGACGCGCGGCCCTTGTTTCCTTGGCAAAAGCCGATAGGGGCGCAGGCTCTATAATCAGGAGTGCCTGCATGTCGCCATCCCCCGCCCCCGCTGCCCCGCGTCCGCCGCTGCGCGTCGCGCTCGCCGGACTGGGCGTCGTCGGCGGCGGCGTCGTCAAGCTGCTCGAGGCGAACCGCGACCTGATCGCACGCCGCGCCGGCCGACCGATCGAGATCGTCGCGCTGTCGGCGCGCGACCGCCACAAGGACCGCGGCGTCGACCTGTCGCGCTATCGCTGGGAAGACGACCTCGACGCGCTGGTGAGCGCCGACGATGTCGATATCGTCGTCGAGATGATCGGCGGCGCCGACGGCATGGCACTGACGCTGGCGCGTCACGCGCTCGGCGCGGGCAAGGCGCTGGTCACCGCGAACAAGGCGATGATCGCGCATCACGGGCTCGACCTCGCGCGGCTCGCCGAGGCGAAGGACACGCCGTTGAAATATGAAGCCGCGGTCGCGGGGGGCATTCCGGTGATCAAGGCAATCCGCGAGGGCGCGTCGGCGAACGCAATCGCGCGCGTCTATGGCATCCTCAACGGCACCTGCAATTATATCCTGACGCAGATGGAGCGGAACGGCGCGAGCTTCGGCGATGCGCTCGCCGCAGCGCAGGCCGAAGGCTATGCCGAGGCCGACCCGACCTTTGACGTCGACGGCATCGACGCCGCGCACAAGCTCTCGATCCTCGCCGCGCTCTGCTTCGGGACGCGGCTCGACATCGGCGCGGTCGCGACCAATGGCATCCGCGACCTGATCGCCGCCGACATCCGTGAGGCCGAGGCGCTGGGCCACCGCGTCCGCCTGATCGGCATGGCCGAGCGCGACGCGAACGGGCTGTATCAGCATGTCCAGCCGTGCCTCGTCCCCGCCGACCATCCGCTCGCCTATGTCCCCGGTGCGTTGAACGCCGTGGTAGCCGAGGGCAATTTCGTCGGCCGCCTCTTCTTCGAGGGCGCGGGCGCGGGCGCGGGGCCGACGGCGTCGGCGATCGTCGCCGACATCATCGACATCGCGCGCGACGAATATGGCCCCGCCTTTGCGATGCCGGTCGATTCGCTCGACGCGGCGCCGGTCGCCGATGCGGGCGCGCGGGTCGGCAAACATTATGTCCGCCTGATCGTCGAGGACCGCATCGGCGTACTCGCCGAGATCGCGACCGCGATGCGCGACGCGGGGGTGTCGATCGAAAGCTTCATCCAGCGCGGCACCGAGGACCAGGACGGCGTCGTGATCGCGATCGTCACGCACGCGGGCCCGGCGCGCGCGATCCATGCGGCGCTGGCGACACTTTCGGCGTCGGACCATGTCGTCGGCGCGCCGATGCATATGCCGATCCTGGCGCTGTAATTCCCGATCTTCCCCGTCCGCGGGACGGACCAGCACCGCTGCTTGCAATCGCCCACCCCCCTGCTACCCAAGCAGCGGGGAATAAGGGGGTGCATTCATGCAGATAAAGATCGGACGCGGGCTTGGCGAAGCATGGGCGCTGGCGGGCGAACATTGGCGCGTGCTGCTCGCCTATGCCCTCATGGGGGTGGTCTTTCCCTATCTGTTCCTGTCGAGCGAGCCGATCTTCAGCCTGCGCAACATCATGGCGGTGCTGTCCGACCCCTGGACCAATCGCGTCGGCGGATCGATCACCGGGCCGCTGTACCTGATCGGGATCGTGCTGGTCATCGTCTTCGGCGTGATGCTCGCGGCGTGGAGCGCCCTACTAGCCGAGATTCGCGAAGGCTATGTGTCCGAGATCATGTACGGCATGGTCGCGGGCTTCGCCTATATCCTCGCCTATGTGCTGCTCTACATGATGGTCGCGCTGGTGCTGGTCCTGCCGCTGATGATGATGGTCGGGGTGGAGGACTGGGCTCGCGCCGGGCCGGTCGTTGCCGGGCTGCGCCAGCTTGCCTTCACGCTGATCGGGGCATGGCTGCTCGCGCGCTTCTGTCTCGTCGGCCCGATCATGGCCGCCGGCGGGCGGCTCGAACCTTTTTCGCCCTATGTCGAATCGTGGCGGCGCACCGCAAGCGCGCAATGGTGGCTGTTCGGCTTCTTCCTGCTCTATAATATCGGCTTCGGCGCCCTCTTTGGCGGGCTGGTCGTGCTGCACGGCGCCGTCATCCTGGTCAATGAGCCGGGGAGCCTGGCCGAGACGATGATGAGCGCCCTCTGGGTGGTCCTGTTCGGCCTCTATTTCTTTGCGCAATTGCTGATCCCGGCCGGCCTGTATCGCGCGTCCGAACCGGGAGCGAGCGCCGCCGAGGTCTTCGCCTAATCCTCCTCGGCGGGCGGCGGCGGGACCCCGGTGTCGGGGTCGGTCGCGCGCTTGGCCATTTCGTAGAGCGCGTTATATTCGGGGCCGGGTTTCATTCGTCCGCCCATCGACATCCAGTTGTACGGCAATCTGTCGAGGCTCATCGCGCTGACCGGAGCGTGCGGGACGCTGTCCTTGGTCGACTGGCCCACCCCCGCAATCGCGCGCAGTTCGGGTGACAGGCGATGGCGCTCGGTGTCGGTGCCACAGACATTGATCGAGCCGTCGTCGGCGGGTTTGCAGCGCTTGATCGGATCGACCATGTCCTTTGCGTTGGCGGCGGCGGTTTCGGCATCGACCTTGGGCTTGGGCGCAGGCGGGCCATAGACCTGCGCCGCCGCAGGGAGCGCGCCCGCCGTCATCGTGACGACACAGGCAAGCGCGAAAGCGGCGCCGAATCGCGCGATGGTTTCTCGACAAGCGGCGTAACCGACCATATGGCGCCCACCATGCCGACGCGGCGGAACAAGTAAAGACGGAGAGTGGAGACCATGACGAAGACCGGCAGCAACCTCGACCGGGTGCTCGTGCTCGAAATGGTGCGTGTCACCGAAGCCGCGGCGATCGCCGCCGCCAGGCTGATCGGGCGCGGCGACGAAAAGGCCGCCGATGCCGCCGCGGTCGAGGCGATGCGCAACGCGTTCAACACCCTCTATATGGACGGCACGATCGTCATCGGCGAAGGCGAACGCGACGAAGCGCCGATGCTGTTCATCGGCGAAAAGGTGGGCAACGCGCCCGGCAAGGGCCCGAAGATCGACATCGCGGTCGACCCGCTGGAAGGCACGACGATCACCGCCAAGGCCGGCCCCAACGCGCTCGCCGTGCTGGCGATCGCCGAAGAAGGCTGCCTGCTCAACGCTCCCGACGTCTATATGGACAAGCTGGCGGTCGGCCCCGGCTATTCGCCGAACATCGTCAATTTCGACAATAGCGTGCGCGAGAATGTCGAGGCGGTGGCGCGCGAGAAGGGCGTGTCGCCCGCCGACATCATCGTCTGCGTGCTCGACCGCCCGCGTCACGAGGCGATCATCGCCGAACTGCGCGCCATCGGCTGCGGCGTCGCGCTGATTCCCGACGGCGACGTCGCGGGGGTGATCGCGACCACCAACCCCGAAACCAATGTCGACATCTATATGGGGTCGGGCGGCGCCCCCGAGGGCGTGCTGGCTTCGGCGGCGCTGCGCTGCGTCGGTGGCCAGTTCAAGGGCCGCCTGCTGTTCCGCAACGAGGACGAGCGGCTGCGCGCGAAGAAATGGGGGATCGAGGATCTCGACCGCGTCTATGACCTTGAGGACCTGGCCAAGGGCGATGTGATCTTCGCCGCGACCGGCGTGACCGACGGGTCGCTGCTGTCGGGGGTCAAGCACCGCCGCGGCGGCATATTGACCACCGAAACGGTGGTGATGCGCGCGTCGTCGGGCACGGTGCGCTGGGTGAAGGGCGAGCATCGGCTGGGTTGACGAGGCCGGAACTTCTGCTTCATTCAGGTCGAGGCCCGCGGATCAGGGGGAACTGCGAGATGGAAGAAGCGAAGCGCCCGCGGCTGTTCGTCAGCCATCATTCGAGCAAATATGAGGTCGCGCAGCACGTCGAGAAAGCGCTGGCGCGGCACGGTGTCGATTGCTGGATCGCCCCGCGCGACGTCGGCCCGGGCGAGGCATTCGATTCGGCGATCATGAAGGCGATTCGCGAGTCGGCGGGGGTGCTGCTGCTGTTCTGCAGCCAGTCCGACAAGAGCCCGCATGTGAAACGCGAACTGATCCTCGCCGACAGCGCGCACAAGGCGATCATTCCGCTCCGGCTCGAGGAGATCGTGCCCGACGACCTCGCCTATCATCTCGCCAGCGCGCAGTGGATCGACTGGCTGGAGCGGCGCGACGATTCGATCGCACGCATCGCCGCCAAGGCGCACCAGCTGGCAGGCACGGTGGCCGCTGCAAGCGCGCCGACCGCCGCCGCGGCCGACAGCCTGCACGCCGCGATCCTGTCGCAGGCCGCCGAGGCCGCGCCCCAGGCCCCGCCGCCCGCGGCGCAGCCGGCGAGCGTGTCGATACGCACGCTGTTGATCGTCGGATTGGGAATCGCGGTCGCGGTGCTCGCCGCGATGCTGTTCATGCACGACGCCGACACGCCCAAGGCCGAGGTCGCGGCGCCCGCATCGACCAGCATCGCCGCCAGCGGCCCGCCGGCGACGACCGCCACCCCGGCAACGGACGCGCCCGCGACGCTGCCCGCCGCAGCCGATGCGGGCGGCGCGCCCGTTTCCGCGCCGCCGCCACCCGAGACCAGCGCGCCGTCCACGCCGGCGCGTACGACGATTGCGCCGACCTTCAACTGCAACCGCGCCGGGACCGCAGCCGAGAAGCTGATCTGCACGAGCGACGAGCTGGCGTCGCTCGATCGGGAGATGGCGCGCGCCTATCGCGGGCTGTACAATGTCGCGGTAAAACGGCGCGAGATGTTGCAGACCGAGCAGAGCCGCTGGCGCCTGTCGGTCCGCGACTCGTGCGGCGACGCGGCATGCATGGCGCGCGTGATGCGCCAGCGCATCATGACGCTGGACGAACGGCGGACCGAGATCATCGAGAAACGCAACGACGGCGCCCCCGCGGCGGAATAAGGGGCGCATGATCGCGGCTTGATCTTCGACACCCCGGGCTGTATTAAGTGGATAGTACAGTGGGGGGGGTTATGCCGCTTGTCCTGATCGCCATCAGCACCCGCCGCCGATCTGCGACCTGTGCATTATTGCCCCGCCATCCACAGGGGCGGCAGCCCCGCGCTGCGGCCAGTCCGGGTTCCGCCAAGCCAAGCCCCGTAACCTCTCCCCTGAAGGACGCGGGTTTTGGATGCCTAAAAAATACCGGCCGCGATGCCTTCCGCCAGCGCGGCGCCGAGGTCGCGCCCTTCGGCGAGGCGGTCCGCCGGGATCGTCTTGGGGGCGAGGATCGCTTCGGGGGTCTGCGCGGCGGTGTTGACGATCATCGGGTCGGCGACGCGTTTCAGCCGCCAGCCGGTGGCGATGCGGTCGAGCTGGCGTTGGGCGCCTTCGCCGTCCGAGCCCGCGCAGATGATCGTCGCATAGGGGCGGCCTTCGATCCGGCCGAGACAGGGATAATAATTTCGGTCGAACATCTCTTTCATCGCGCCCGACAGCGTCGCGAGATTTTCGGGGCCGACGAACAGATAGCCGCCGGCGGCGAGCAGATCGTCGGGGGTGACATCCGCCGCCGCGAGCAGCCGCGCCGTCGTAGCGCCCTCCGCTGCGGCGCGCGCCAGTGCTTCGCTGCCGCCGGTGCGGCTGTGCCAGACGATGAGCAAATGCGGCGGCGCGGTCATGCCGCGATGCTTGCCAAGCCGCGGCGCGGCGCGCAAGCTGCCCCCATAAAAGGGGGAGACACAAGATGCGCCGATTGACCGCCCTGCTGATGGCGACCTGCCTGCCGCTGTCCGCCGCCGCGCAGGACGCGGCAAGCGAGGCCACCCGCACCGCGCAGGCCGAACTGGCGAAGCGCCTGCCGCTCGACGACCCGCGCGACATGGCGAATGCGACGCGCGGCAAGCTCGCCGAGATTCCGGGCGGTGTGATCCTGACCAGGGACGGCAAGACGGTGTGGGACCGGCGACCCTATGACTTCCTGAGCAGGACCGAGGCGCCCGACACGGTGAACCCGTCGCTGTGGCGGCAGGCGCGGCTCGACGCGGTGCATGGATTGTTCGAGGTGGTGCCGGGCAAGATCTGGCAGATCCGCGGTTACGACATCTCGGTGATGACGATCATCCGCGGCAAGTCGGGCTGGATCGTCGTCGATCCTTTGCTGTCCGAAGAGGCCGCGGCGGCGGGGTGGAAATTGTTTGCCGACACGGTCGAGGCGAAATCGGGAAAACTGCCGATCAAGGCGGTGATCTTCAGCCACAGCCATAGCGACCATTTCGGCGGGGTCGGCGGCATCGTCACGCCCGAGCAGGTGGCGAAGCAGAAGATCCGCATCATCGCGCCGCACGGCTTTTCGGAGGAAGCGACGTCGGAGAATGTCCTCGCGGGCGGCGCGATGGGACGGCGCGCGGTTTATATGTTCGGGTCGATCCTGGCGCCCGGGCCCGCGGGGCAGGTCGACACCGGGCTGGGGCCGAAGCTGTCGACCGGGACGATCGGCTATATGGAGCCGACCGAGACGGTGTCGGAAAAGGGCGGCACGCTGACCATCGACGGGCTGGCCTTCGACTTCCTCGACGCGGGCGGGACCGAGGCGCCGTCGGAGTTCGTCTTCTATATCCCCGCCTATAAGGCGCTGCACACGACCGAAGTCGTCACCCATACGCTGCACAATGTGCTGACCCTGCGCGGGGCGCAGGTGCGCGATGCGCTGCGCTGGTCGAAGGTGATTGACGCTGCGCTCCTCAAATGGGGCGGCAAGGCCGAGGTCGCGCTGGCGTCGCACCATTGGCCGACCTGGGGCGCCGGCGAGGTGAGCAGCCTGCTGACCAACCAGCGCGACGCCTATCGCTATGTCCACGACCGCACGCTGTTCCTCGCCAATCGCGGCGCGACCTTGCACGAGCTCGCCGATGCGACCGCCGAAGCGCCGGTGCAGGGACGCGATTTTTCGACGCGCGGCTATTATGGCACGCTCAACCACGACATGAAGGCGACCTATCAGCGCTATTTCGGCTGGTGGGACGGCAATCCCGCCAATTTCAACCCGATCCCGCCCGAGCAATCGGCGCCCAAATATGTCGCACTGGCGGGCGGCGCGGACAAGCTGCTGGCCGCAGGGAAAAAGGCGATCGCGGCGGGCGAATATCGCTGGGCGGCCGAACTTTTGAACAAGCTGGTCTTCGCCGAGCCGCAAAATGAGGCCGCCAAGGCGGCGCTCGCCTCGGCCTATGACCAGCTCGGATACCAGGCCGAGTCGGGCGCGTGGCGCAACTATTATCTCGCCGCCGCGGCGACGTTGCGCGGCAAGGCGGTCGAAGCCACGTCGGGCAACGGCCAGAGCCGCAGCTTCGTCAGCGCGATCCCGACCGAGGTGTTTTTCGACGCGCTCGCGACGCGTTTCGATGCGGCGAAGGGCGCAGGGATTTCGGGAACCTTCCAGTTCATCCTGCCCGACAGCAAGGAAGCGGTGGCGATCTCGGTCGGCGGCGGGGTCGAGTTCCCGCGTTACGGCGTCACCGACCCCGCGCCGACCGCGACGATCACCATCGACCGCAAGACATTGGACGACGTCATGCTCGGGCAGGCGCAGTTTCCCGCGCTGCTGCAATCGGGGGCGATCAGGATCGACGGCGACCGGATGGCGTTCCTGTCCTGGTTTGCGTTGCACCCGCCCGCCGACCCGCGTTTCAATATTGTTGTTCCCTGAGCCGCAGACCGACTAACGGAGGATCATGACCGACATCGCCGACGCTCACCCGACCGACCCCTTCGACCCGCAGGCGCTCAACGCCGCCGAGGGGCTCGACCCGGTCGACCCCGCCTATGGCCATGTCCTGCGCATCACGACCGCGATGAACCTGGTGCCGCTGGCGATCGGCGCGAGCGTGTTCGATGCGCTGCTGATCCGCCACCTCGAGGGACCATACGGGCTGATCACCGGGCTGGCGTGGATCGCGGCGATCTTCATGATCGTGAGCTTCCCGGCGCGGCGCGTCCAGCGCTGGGGCTACAAGATCGGCGACGGGCAATTGCGCGTCGCGCGCGGCTGGCTGTTCCGCACCGACACGATCGTGCCCTTCGTCCGCGTCCAGCATATCGACGTCGGGCAGGGACCGATCGAGCGCTGGTTCGGGCTGTCGCACCTGATCGTCCACACGTCGGGCACGCACAACAGCACGGTCACGCTGCCCGGGCTGCACGCCGACCTTGCCGCCGCGATGCGCGAGACGATCCGCCGCCACATCCAGACCGACTTCGCATGAGCGAGAGCGTCGCCGCCGATACCGCCGAAGCCGAGCCCGACTGGCAGCGGCTGCACCCTGCAACGCTGGCGCTGGCAATCGTCAGGCTGGGGCCGCGCAGCCTGAACTTCCTGCCCGCGGTCGCGGCGCTGGGCTTCACCGGCAACTGGGTGTGGATCGTCCCCGCGATCCTCGCCTTCCTCGCGATTTCGCTCGTTTCGGCCTGGCTCAAATGGCTGCGCTTCCGCTTCCTCGTCGGCGCCGACGAGGTGGTGATCGAAAGCGGCGTGCTGTCGCGCCAGCACCGCACCATCCCCTTCGACCGCATTCAGGACGTCGCCATCGAACAGGGGCTGGTCGCGCGCGCGCTCGGCATCGCCAAGGTCGGTTTCGAGACCGGTGCGGGCGGCGCGGGCAAGGAGAATGAGGCCAATCTCGACGCGATCGGGCTCGATGCGGCGCAGGCGCTGCGCACGACGATCCGCGCGCACCGCAGCGCGCCCATCGTGGCGGCAGCGGCGACCGCCATCCCCGCTGCCGGAGGCGACGCCGCGGCGGCGGCCTCGGTGCTGCCCGACGAGGACCGGCTGCTCTATTCGATGGGGCCGCGCCGCCTGCTGGTCGCGGGGCTGTTCAACTTCTCGCTCGCCGCGCTCGCGGTGGTCGGCGCGGGCATGCAGTTCTTCGACGACCTGCTGCCGTTCGACTTCAACGTCTTCGACCCGCGCGACTGGATCGACGTGGCGGGCCAATATGGGCTCGACCAATGGGTGATCGCGCATCGCTGGATCGCCGGGGTCGGTGCGCTGTTCTCGCTGCTGCTGATCGGTTTCGTAAGCGGCATCGCGACGATGGCCTTTGCCAACTGGAATTTCCGCCTGGCGCGCGAGCCGCGCGCGCTGCGCCGCACGCGCGGGCTGACGACGCGCACCGACGTCGCGATCCCCGTGCGCCGCGTGCAGGCGGCGATCCTCGTCACCGGCTGGTTCCGCCAGCGTTTCGGCTGGCACCAGTTGCGGCTCCAGAGCCTGGCGAGCGACGGCGGCAAGGAAAGGGACCATGAGGTTGTCCCCTTTGCGCAGCTTGGCGAGATCGACCCGGTGCTCGCCGAAGTCGCCATCCCACGCCCCGCCGAGGAGGCCGACTGGCAGCACAGTCACCGCATCGTCGCGCTCGGCGGCTTCGTCGGCGCGGCGGGGGCGACGCTGGGCGGGCTGACCGCCTTCGCCTTCGGGCAGCCGCTCGGCCTGATCGGGCCGGTGATCGGCGTGCTGATCGCGCTGGGCGCGCTGTTCGCCGCGCGCTTCCACCGCTGGGTCGACCTCGGCGACCGCGTCGCGATCCGGCGCGGGATGTGGAAACCCAAGACGACGCTGTTGCCGCACGCCTCGGTGCAGAGCGCCGACCTCAAGACCGACTTCATCCTGCGCCCGCTGGGGCTCGCAACATTGGTGTTCGGGGTTCCCGGCGGCAGCTCGCTCGCGACACATGAAATCCCCGCAATCCCGCGCGGCGTCGCAGAGGCGTTGCGCACCCGCATCCTTGCCGCCAAGGCACGGGCATGACCGACACCGCCCTTGGTATCACGCGCTCGATCGCCGGACAGCCGTGGCATTGGCGCCGCGCGAGCGCCGATATGGCGTCCGAAAATCTGGCGCCCGACGATCTCGTCACCCAGCTGCTGCTCGCGCGCGGGGTGCCGCGCGACGACCTCGAGCGCCAGCGCAGCCCGACGCTGCGCGGCTTCATGCCCGACCCGGCGCTGTTCCGGGATATGGACGCCGCCGCCGCGCGGATCGCCGACGCGGTCGAGGCGAAAGAAGCGATCACCATCTTCGGCGACTATGACGTCGACGGTGCGACCTCGGCGGCGCTGCTCGTGCGGCTGTTGCGCGATCTGGGGGTCCCCGTGGGTGCCTATATCCCCGACCGGCTGATGGAAGGCTATGGTCCGTCGGGCGCCGCGCTGGTCAGGATCGGCGAAGCGGGATCGAAGCTGGTCGTCACGGTCGATTGCGGCGCGCAGGCGTTCGAAGCCATCGCCGAGGCCAATGCCGCAGGGGTCGAGACGATCATCGTCGATCATCATCAATGCGCGAGCCATTTGCCCGCCGCCTTTGCGGTGGTGAACCCGAACCGGCTCGACGAAGCGCCCGACGCGGCGGTGCATGGCAATCTCGCCGCGGTCGGGGTCGCCTTCCTGCTCGGCGCGGCGTTGCTGCGGACGCTGCGCGCGCGCGGCTTTTTCGCGAATCGGAGCGAGCCCGCGCTGATCGACCTGCTCGACCTCGTCGCATTGGGCACCGTCGCCGACGTCGCGCGGTTGACCGGGTTCAATCGCGCGCTGGTCACCCAGGGGCTGAAGATCATGGCGCGGCGCGGCAATATCGGTCTGTCGGCGCTGATGGACGCGGCGCGACTGACCAAGGCGCCGACCGCGAGCGACATGGGCTTTGCCCTGGGTCCGCGCATCAACGCCGGCGGGCGCGTCGGGAAGTCGGACCTTGGCGTCAGGCTGCTCACCACGTCGGACCCGGACGAGGCCGCCGAGATTTCGCAGGAGCTCAACCGGCTCAACGAGGAACGCCGCGCGATCGAGGCGGGCGTGCTCGACGAGGCGATGGCGATGAGCGAGCGCGCCGCCAATGCGCCGGTCGCGATCGTCGCCGGGCCGGGGTGGCACCCCGGGGTGATCGGCATCGTCGCGGGGCGGCTGAAGGAAAAATTGCACCGCCCGTCGATCGTCATCGCCATGGGCGAGGATGGCGTCGGCAAGGGATCGGGGCGTTCGATTTCGGGCGTCGACCTCGGCGCCGCGATCCTCGCCGCCAAGGAATCGGGCCTGCTGATCGCGGGCGGCGGCCATGCGATGGCGGCGGGGCTGACGGTCGAGGCCGACAAGCTCGACGCGCTCGGCGCGTTCCTCAACGAGCGGCTGGCGGCCGATGTCGAGCGCGCGAGCGGCGACCGATCGCTGCTGATCGACGCGGTGCTCGCACCGCGCGGGATATCGCCCTTGTGGTGCGAGGCGATCGAGAGCGCGGGTCCTTACGGGGCCGGCTGGCCCGCGCCGCGCGTCGCGACCGGACCGGTGCGAATCGTCGAAGCAGGTCTGGTCGGCACCGACCATGTCCGGCTGATCGTCGCGGGCGACGATGGCGCCCGCTTCAAAGCGATCGCCTTTCGCGCCGCCGAAAGCGAATTGGGCCAGACCCTGCTCCACGCGCGCGGGCGCAAATTATGGCTCGCGGGCCGCGCAAAACGGGACGATTGGGGCAGCCGCCCCGCCGCCGAACTGCATCTGGAGGATGCCGCCTGGGCGGATTGAGGCGGCCATGCGCAGCAATATTGCGCGAACGGGTTGACCGCAAAGATATGCCCGTCTAAGGCGCCCGCTCACCGAACGACGGCCCCTTCGTCTAGCGGTCTAGGACGTCGCCCTTTCACGGCGAAAACACGGGTTCGAGTCCCGTAGGGGTCACCATCTTTCGGGTCTGAATGCCGGCCCCTTCGTCTAGCGGTCAGGACGCGGCCCTCTCACGGCTGAAACACGGGTTCGATTCCCGTAGGGGTCACCAGGACCCGCCCCGGCATCCCCTCCATTGTGGCGCCAAAACCGAAACGCCTTCGCTGGGCCTGCCGCGCCGCAACCGGCACCATCGGCCGCGTGAGCGAAGCGCAGGGCGAAATCCATCTGGTGTTGCCGGACCCGGTCGAACGGGCCGCCTGTTTTCGCCTGCTCGCCGCCGGGGCGGTACGCGTGGTGCGCAGCTTTGCCAGCGCCGACGATTATCTGCATGCCGAGGCCGACCGTGCGGGCGGGGTGCTGTTGTTCCACTGGCGCCAGCCGGGGGCGACGAGCGGCGCCGCGCTGCTCGCGCATCTGGCGTCGCGGGCCGACCTTGTGGCCTTTGTTGCCGCCGAACGGCTGAGCCTCGACGAAACGCGCGCGATGCTGCGCGGCGGCGCGCATGACCTGCTGCCCGCGCCGCTCGACCCGCGGCTGGTGCGTCGCACGCTCGACGCCGCGCTGGACGAGTGGCGGCTCGCTCAGCCGCAGCGCGCGCTGCGCCGCGCCGCCGAGGCGCGGCTGGCGCTGCTCACCCCGCGCGAGCGCGACATATTGGAGGCGATCGCGGCAGGGCTGGGCAATAAAGCGATTGCCAGAAGGCTCGACCTCAGCCCGCGCACGGTCGAAGTTCACCGCGCGAACATCATGCGCCGCGCCGAGGCGGGGAACATTGCCGAACTGCTGCGACTGCGCTTCATCGCCGAATCGGGGGTGGCGGCGCCGGACAATCGGCTCCGATCCGGAGCATGATCGCCGCCGGCTGCGGCCGGTCCGTCGCCCGCGCGCCTATAAGGAGGATGAGCGGCGCGCGTCCCTTCGTTGGTCCCTGGGGGCAGCACCGCTCGCTCCGCGCGGCCGGCCCCACCAGGCCGCTTCCAACGGCGGGCCGGCCGGGTGACCCCCCGGTCGGCCCCAACCGGCAACCTAGATTCTGGTGTTACCGTGATTTCCGAGCCGTGAAATGTTCCATTTCACTCGAAATCACTGTGGCCTGTAACCAGCGCGCGCTGTTCGGTGCGGCCCATCGAAAGCAGGATCGGGTCCGACGCCTGCCGCGCCATGAAGTCGGCCTTGCCGGCGATCCCCTGCCAGGTGATGCCGATCAGCGATTGGGCGATCGCGCCGCCGAGCGTGTCGCCGGGGCCGGGCAGGATGACGACATCGGGGGCGAACTCCTTGACCGCGACCTGCACCGAGAGCGCGAAATCATAGGGCGCGAGGATCTGGTGGCCGAAGGTGTAGTCCCAGATCGCCGCGGGATCGGAGGCGAAGCGCCGCCAGATATGGCCGCGACCGTCGACCATCGGGATCGCGGGGGCAGCGAAGAGCGCGGCGGGCAATTCGGCCTTTGCCTTGTCCGAGCTGCCGAACATCAGCGGCGTGTGGAACGGGCCGTGGCCGGCGAGGCGCAAGGGATCGCGGCAGGGGGTCGGCGGGGCTTCGGCAAGCAGCGCGGCGAGGCCATCCTCATTGCCCGCGAGAACAAGCATGCCGGCGAGGTCGATCGAGAGCGCGAGGTCGTGGCCGGGGCGCGACGCGATGGTCGCGACAAGATCGAGCAGGCGGTCGCGCAGGCCGGGGACCGGGCGCCAGTCCTCGTCGACGACCTGCAGCAATATCTGCCCGCCGGGGCCATGCGTCTGGCTGTTGAGGCCCATCGCGTTCGAGATGCGGAAGCCGTCGGCGACCGACACCGCGCCGCCCAAGGCGAGCGCACTATACCAGCCCATCGAGTTGCCCGCGACCGCGACGACGTCATATTTCTCTCGGTCGATGCTGAGGTAATCGAGCGCGGTGGCGGTGTAGATGAGCGGTGCCGCGACATCGCCGCGCATATGCGTCGCGACGCTGAAGCGGTCGGCGCCGTCGAGTTCGGTCACCGTCGGCTGGCCGCGCTCGGCGCGCTGCGCGTCGAAGTTCGCGATGAGGTCGGCGAAGCGCGTGCCGTGGAGGCGCGCGATGCTGCCGAGTTCGCCCTTGCCATAGGTCCCACGACCGGGGGCGACGACGAGCGCGGTCTTCTTCGCGCTCATGCCAGCAGCTCCTTTGCCGCGGCATAGATGCTGTCGCGGCTCGGCAGCGTCAGCGTCGCGGCCCGTCCGAGCGGGATGAAACTGTCGTCGGCGGCGAGGCGCGCGAGCTTCTTGCCCGGCGTGCGCTCGACGAAGCTCGCCATCAGCGCCTCGCTCTGCGAGCCGGTGATGCGACATTCGTCGACGATCAGGATGCGTTTTGCCTCGCCGACCGCGGCGACGAGCTTGTCTTCGTCGACCGGGCCGAGCCAGCGCAGGTCGATCACGCGCGCCTTCACCCCGTCGGCGGCGAGCAATTTTTCGGCCTGGCGCGAGAGATAATATCCGTTGCCATAGGTGACGATGGCGAGGTCGGTGCCGTCGCCATGGACGCCGACGTCGCCAAAGCCGATCGGCGCGCCCGCACCCGGCGCCTCATAGACGCTGGTCCACAGGCCATCGCCTTCTTCGTGAAGGTCGCGCGTCATGTAGAGCGCGATCGGTTCGACGAAGACCACCACGCGCTGCTCCTCGCGCGCGAGGCGGACGCATTCGCGGAGCATCGCGACGGCGTCGCGGCCGTTCGACGGGACCGCGAGGATCAGGCCCGGGATGTCTCGGAAGACCGCGAGGCTGTTGTCGTTGTGGAAATGGCCGCCGAAGCCCTTCTGGTAGCCGAGCCCGGCGATGCGGATGACCATCGGGTTGGTGTACTGGCCGTTCGAGAAGAAGCTCAAGGTCGCCGCCTCGCCGCGGATCTGGTCCTCGGCATTGTGGACATAGGCAAGGAACTGGATTTCGGGCATCGGCACGAAACCGTTGTGCGCCATGCCGATCGCGAGCCCGAGGATCGCCTGTTCGTCGAGCAGCGTGTTGACGACGCGCGACGAGCCGAAGCGCTGGTGAAGCTTTGCCGTGACGTTGTAGACGCCGCCCTTGGGCCCGACATCCTCGCCCATCACGGCGATTTCCCGGTGCGCGAGCATCAGGTCGGCGAGCGCCCAGGAGAGGAGCCGCGCCATATGCATCGGCTTGTCCATCTGCCCCGCGTCGCTGCCGAACATCGCCTTGCGATCTTCGGCCGACGGGGTGTTGACGCGCGCCAGCTCGCGCTTCGGCGGGACGATGCTGTCCATCACATGCGACGCCGTGGTAATCTTGGGACGAAGGATCGCCGCCTCGGCCTGCCGCGCCAGTGTCGCGCCGATCTCTTCATAGGCGTCGGCGATTTCGGTCGCGGTCATCCAGCCCTGCCCGGCCATCAGCGCCGCGCCCTTGAGCAGCGGATCGCGCGCTTCGTCCGATTCGATCAGCGCCTTGGGGAGATAGGCGCCCTGCACGTCCGAGCCGGCGTGGCCATAGAGGCGCACGGTCGCCATGTGGAGGAACACCGGCTTGCGGAAGCGGCGGGCATAGTCGGCGGCGGCGCTGGCTCCGGCATAGGCCGAGGCGAGGTCGGTGCCGTCGCACTGGATATAATGGAGCCCGGCGCGGTGGCGGAACTGCGCCTCGATCCAGCCCGTCGGGGTGCGGGTCGAAATGCCGATGCCATTGTCCTCGCACAGGAAGATCAGCGGCATCGGCGAGCCCTGGAACGCCGCCCAGCCCGCGGTGTTGAACGCGCCCTGCGCAGTCGAATGATTCGCCGAGGCGTCGCCGAAGCTGGTCAGCACGACCGCGTCCTCGGGAAGCGGCAGATCCTTCATCCCCTGCCGCCGCGCGATGCCGATCGAAAAGGCGGCGCCAACCGCCTTGGGCAGATGCGAGGCGATCGTCGAGGTTTGCGGCGGGATCGCGAGCGGTTTCGAGCCGATCACCTTGTGCCGCCCGCCCGAGATCGGGTCCTCGCTCGACGCCGCGAAACTCAGGAGCATGTCCCAGGTCGGGGTGCCGCCGGGAAGCTGGCGTGCACGGTGGAGCTGAAAGGCGTTCGAGCGATAATGGAGGAAGGCCATGTCGGTGACGCGCAGCGCCGCCGCGACCGCGGCATTGCCCTCATGCCCCGACGAGCCGATCGTGTAGAAACCCTCGCCGCGCGCCTGCAGATGGCGCGACAGCCGGTCCATCTGGCGGCTGGTGAGCTGCGACAGGAAGATGTCGGTCGCTTGCGTGCGCGACAAGCCGATAAGGGCGGGGTCGGGGGCGTCGGCGCGGTCGGGAAGCCGTCCGCCCGCCAGCGCGCCAAGGAATTTTTCATGCACCGCCTGAGCCGCGTCCACGCCTGTTCTCCCATCCTCTTCGTTGCCGATGATACCATCGGCGGCCTCGTCGCGGCGCGCTATTATAGGGCAGGTACCCGCGCAAGCATCTCTTGCCATCGCGCCCGCGGGCGCGCTACCACCATCGCAATGCGTGAACGGGGCGGAACCACTATTTCATCATGATATCGCTGTGGATTGCCCAGGCGTCGACCGCTGCCGAACCGACGGGCGCCGATGCGAGCGGTGGCTGGCTGGTCGATCCCGAGCTGGTTGGCCCGGGCTATAGCCAGACGATGGCGGGCGACACGATCCAGACCGCCTTCCCGCCCCCGCCGCCGCCGCGGAACACCCCCGAATGGATGAAGACGCTGGGCGACGCGGTCCGCGATTTCTTCGACTGGTTGTCGCCGCTCGGCCAGCCCTTGCTGTGGATCGGCGGCATTTTGCTCGCGTTGCTGCTGCTCTATCTGTTCGTCCCCGCCTTTGCGCAGTGGGTCGACGACATCCGCTATCGCCGCAAGCGCAAGGCAATCGCCGACGAGGCCGAACAGGTCGGCCATGCCGAGGCGGGCGCGGCGCGCGTGCTGCTCGCCGAGGCCGACGAGCTGGCGGCGGCGGGGCGCTATTCGGAAGCCGTCCACCTGCTGCTCTATCGCAGCGTCGCCGATATCAGCGACCGGCGCCCCGGACTGGTGCGCCCCGCGATGACCTCGCGCGACCTCGCCGCCGCGACCGACCTGCCCGGCGTCGCGCGCGACGCGTTCAGCCGCATCGCGCGCGCGGTCGAGATCAGCCTGTTCGGCGGCCGCGCGATCGACGCGGGCGCCTGGCAACAATGCCGTGACGCCTATGCCGAGATGACCGTGCCGCGGAACTGGACGCGGGCATGAGCGGCACCTCCGCTGGCGAGAGCAGTTTCAACCCCCGGCTGATGGTCGGCATCGTCGTGCTGGGCATCATCGCCTTTATCGCGCTGTGGGCGCTGATCGCGCTCGGGCCGCAGTTGAGCAGCGGCAACGACGGCAAGGGCCATGCGCTGTCGAAAGCCGCGCCGGGCTATGCCGCGATCGTCGACCTGGTCGAACGCGCCGGCGCGCCGGTCGAGGTACGGCGCAGCGCCAAGCCCTATGTCTATGACGATTATGAGCCGCTGATCGTCCTGACCCCGACGCACCAGACACGGCCCGAGGAAATCGCCGAGCTGGTCGCCGGCGCCGGCGGCGCGCCGGTGCTGGTGGTGCTGCCCAAATGGATGGCCGGGCGCAATCCGGGCACCGACACCAAGCCGGGCTGGGTCAGCGGCGGTTACCCGATGCGGCCGCCGTCGAAGCTGTTGCCCGCCGACCATTTCGGCAAGGTCGAGATCAGCGCCGACAAGGCGGCGGCGGCGCGCGGCTCGGCCTGGCTCGCCGGGCGCGACATCCCGCTCTCGCTGCCCGCCAACGTCCAGACGATCGCGGGCGAGGAACTCGAGACATTGGCGGCGGCGCCCGGCGGCGGCGCGGTGCTGGCGCGCGCGAAATCGCATGATTATTATATCCTCGCCGACCCCGACCTGATCAACAATTTCGCCTTTGCGACGCGCGATGGCGCGCGCGCCGCCGCGACGCTGGTCGACCGGATCGCCGAGGATGCCGATGCCGACGGGCTTGCCTTCGACGTGACGCTCAACGGGCTCGGCGGCGGACGCTCGCTGCTGCGCTTCGCCTTCGTCCCGCCGTTCATCGGCATCACCCTGTGCCTGATCGCCGCCGGGCTGTTCGCCTTGTGGCAGGCGTGGGCGCGCTTCGGACCGGCGCTCAAGCCGCAGCGCGCGATCCCGGTATCGAAGGCGGCGCTGATCGCGAACAGCGCCGACCTGATCAAGCAGGCGGGACGCGAGCTCGAGGGCGCGGGCGATTATGTCGCGAGCCTGCGCGCCGCGATCGCGCGGCGGCTCCACGCCCCGGCCGGGCTCGACGCAGCGGCGACCGACAGCTGGATCGACCGGCATCTGCCCCCCGGCGGCAACCTCTTTTCCGCGCTCGCCCGGCGGCTGCCGCTCGCGCGCAACAATCATGAATTCCTCGCAGACGCGCAGGCGCTGCACGACATCAGGAAGGACTTAATCCGTGACAGCTAATCCGACTGCCCAAGAAAATGGGGGCAAGGGCGTCGAAAGCGTGCAGGCGCTCGGCGCCGCGATCGACGCCGAGGTCGCCAAGGCGGTATTCGGGCAGCAGCCGCTGACCCGCATGGTGACGATCGCGCTGCTCGCGGGCGGCCATGTGCTGCTCGAAGGGCCGCCGGGAACCGCGAAGACCTTGCTCGCGCAGGCCTTTGCCCGCGCGACGGGGCTCGATTTCGGGCGCATCCAGTTCACCCCCGACCTGATGCCGGGCGACATATTGGGGTCGAACCTGTTCAACTTCCAGACGTCGAGCTTCACGCTGACCAAGGGGCCGATCTTTACCGAGCTGCTGCTCGCCGACGAAATCAACCGTACCCCGCCGAAGACACAGGCGGCGCTGCTCGAGGCGATGCAGGAGCGGCGGGTGACGATCAACGGCGAGCCGCATGTGATGAGCCCGCGCTTCACCGTGCTCGCGACGCAGAACCCGATCGAGCAGCAGGGCGTCTATCCGCTGCCCGAGGCGCAGCTCGACCGTTTCCTGTTCAAGCTGGTCGTCGATTATCCCGACGCCGCCGAGGAACGGCGCATCGTCGCCGAACATGGCGGGCGCTTCAAAAGCCCCGCGGTCGCCGATTTCGGGGTCAGCCAGGTCGCCGACGCCAAGGCGATCGGCGAGGCGATCGACATCATCTCGACCGTCCGGCTGGCCGACGAGATCGTCGATTATATCGTCCGCCTGATCCGCGCGACGCGCGAGAGCGCCGACCTGGAGTGCGGCGCGTCCCCACGCGCCGCATCGCTGCTCGCGCGCGCCGCGAGCGCAGCGGCTGCACTCGACGGGCGCGACTATGTCATTCCCGACGACGTCCAGCGCCTCGCCGCCGGGGTGCTGCGCCACCGCGTCATCCTGTCGGCCGCCGCCGAGATCGAGGGCCGCAACGTCGAACAGATCGTCGCCGCGCTGCTCGAACGCGAGGAAGTGCCCCGGTGACGACACGCCGTTACCAATCCTCCCTGTGGCGTAGCCATGGGGAGGTGGCAGCGCGGAGCGCTGACGGAGGGGCTATGACGCAGCCCCTCCACCACGCGCTGTGCGCGCGGTCCCCCTCCCCACCGCTTCGCGGCAGGGAGGATTTTCTTCAATGATCTACCCCACCCGGCTGACGATCTTGCTGCTGCTCGCGGGTGCGCCGGTCGCGCTCGTACTCGGGCTGATGCGCCCCGAGCTGTGGCTCGTCGCGCCGGGATGGATCGGTTTCCTGGTCGCCTGCCTGCTGATCGACGGGCTGGCGGGCGCCAATCCGCGCCGCCTGGCGCTCGAGACGCGCGCCCCGCACCAGATCGGGGTCGGCGATACGTTCGACCTGGTGCTGATCGCGGCGAGCGAGGGCGGGGTGCCGCGCCGGGCCGAAATCGCGCTGGCGGCCGACGAGCGGCTGGCCGTCGGCGGTCGGCTGGGGGGCGAGATGCACGCCGCCGAGCGCGCCGAGGGCAAGCGCCAGGCGCTGGTCGCGACGCTGGCGCTGAGCGCCTCGCGGCGCGGCAAGGCGGCGATCGACACCGCGTGGATCCGCTGGCGCGGCCCGCTGGGGCTGGTGTGGAAGCAGCGCAAGTTCGCGGTCGACAGCAGCATCGCGGTCGTCCCCAGCCTGCGCGCGGTGACCGAGGAAGGGCGGCGATTGTTCCAGCGCAACAGCTGGTTCGGCCTTCGCCAGCAGCGCATCCGCGGCGAGGGCGCTGAGTTCGAAGCGCTCACCGAATATCAGGCGGGGATGGATCGGCGCGCGATCGACTGGAACGCATCGGCGCGGCATGTAAAACTGTTCGCAAAGGAGTATCGCGTCGAGCGCGACAACCGCGTCGTGCTGGCGATCGACGCCGGGCGCACGATGGCCGAGCCCGTCGGGGGCATGCCGCGCGTCGACCGTGCGGTGTCGGCGGCGCTGCTGCTCGCCTATGTCGGGCTGAAGATGAACGACCGGGTCAGCCTCTTCTCCTTCGCCGCCAAGCCGCAGGCAATGACCCCCGCCTATATGCACACGCAGGATTTCCCGGCGCTGCAGCGCGCCGCGAGCCTGATCGACTATGCGCCGGTCGAGAGCAATTTCACGCTCGCGCTGACGACGTTGTCGGCGCAGCTCAACCGCCGCTCGCTGATCGTGCTGTTCACCGAATTCACCGACGCGACCAGCGCCGACCTGATGATCCGCGCCGCCGGGCGGCTGGTGAAGAAGCACCGGCTGCTGTTCGTCGTGCTGAAGGACGAGGAGCTGGAAACCGAGGAACGGCGCCGCCCCGAAAGCGCGGCCGATATCACGCGATCGAACGTCGCCGCGGCGATGCTGCGCGACCGCCAGCTGGTGATCGCGCGGCTCCAGCGGCTGGGCGCCGACGTGCTCGAAGTGCCCGCCGACGCGATGACGGCGGGGGTCGTCGACGCCTATCTGGGCATCAAACGCGAGGGCAGCCTGTGATCCCCGTCCCTTCCGCCGCCGCCGCGACGATCGACGCGCCCGCATTCTCGACCAGCCGCTTTCGTGCCGAGCGCGAGGCCGACTGGATCGCCTTCGACGCGCTGCTCACCCGGCTCGAGAAAAAGGGCGCCAAGGGACTGTCGAGCGAGGAACTGCTCCAGCTCCCCGTCCTCTATCGCGCGACCTTGTCGTCGCTGTCGATTGCGCGCGCGACCAGCCTCGACAAGGCGCTGCTCGACCATCTCGAAGCGCTGTCGATGCGCGGTTATTTCCTGATCTATGGCGTGCGCCAGTCGCGGTTCGACCGGATGACGCGCTTTTTCACGCGCGACTGGCCGCTGGCGGTGCAGGCGGTGTGGAAGGAAACGATCATCATCGCGCTGATCATCGTGCTGGGCGCGATAACGAGCTGGTCGCTCGTCACCAGCCAGCCCGACTGGTATTATAATTTCGTCGACGAAGGCATGTCGGGCGGGCGCGACCCGCGCGCGACGGTCGAGTATCTGCAATCGACGATCGGGCATGGCAAGGCTGCAGCCGACAAGGAGGAGGGCGCGCTGCACGAATTCGCGACCTTCCTCTTCACCCATAACAGTCGCGTGTCGATCATGTCCTTCGCGCTGGGCTTTGCCTTCGGCATCCCGACGATGATGCTCGAATTCTATCAGGGGATCAGCCTGGGCGCGATGGTCGCGGTCTTCACCGGCAAGGGGCTGGGCTATGATTTCGGCGGCTGGCTGTTCATCCATGGCACCACCGAGCTGTTCGCCGCCGCGCTGTCCGGCGCCGCGGGGCTGCGCATCGGCGCCGCGGTCGTCTTTCCCGGCGCGCGCAGCCGGCTGCAGGCGGCGTCCGACGCCGGTCGCACCGCGGGCAAGGTGATGGTCGGCGTCATCCTGATGCTCCTCGTCGCCGGGCTGCTCGAAGGCTTCGGGCGCCAGCTGATCACCGACACGGCGATGCGCTATGGCATCGGCACCGTCATGCTGCTGCTGTGGCTCGGCTATTATTATATTCCGCGGCGCGGCGAAGCGACATGAGCGTAGCCGCCCACACCAAGATGCGGCTCGCCCAAAAAGGCAAGATCCGCCAGTTCATCACCCCCGAGGGAGTCGATCTGGAACTGAAGATCGCGAGTTCGGGGCTGCGGTTCGGCGCATTGCTGATCGATGTTTCGCTGATCGTCGTGAGCCTGTTCCTGTTCAGCCTGTTCATGCTGTGGCTGGGCGTGTCGTCGGAATCGTCGATCGCATCGACGATCTGGATGCTCGGTTTTTTCATCGTGCGCACCTTCTGGTTCATCGGCTTCGAACTGGGGCAGCGCGCCGCGACCCCGGGCAAAAGGATGATGGGCATCCGCGTCGTCGCGCGCGACGGCGGGCGGCTGACCGCCGACGCGGTGGTCGCGCGCAACCTGATCCGCGAGCTCGAACTGTTCCTGCCGCTGATGATGCTGGGGGTCGGCGCGAGCGAGGATGCGGTGTCGGGGTGGACCGTCGCGGCGGGGGTCGGCTGGTCGCTGACCCTGAGCCTGTTCCTGCTGTTCAACAAGGACCGGATGCGGATGGGCGACCTGATCGCCGGGACCTGGGTGGTGATGGCGCAGCGATCGAAGCTCGACCATGACATCGCCGCCGAGGCCGAGCGCAGCGGGCCGATGCAGTTCAGCGAGGCCGAACTGTCGGTCTATGGCATTTTCGAGCTGCAGGAGCTGGAGCGGGTCTTGCGTATCCGCGATGCCCGCGCCATGCGCGAGGTCGCGGACACGATCCGCGCCAAGATCGGGCGGCCGGTGGCAGAGGAGGACGATGTCTTCCTCCTCTCCTATTACCGCCAGCTGAAAGCCCGGCTCGAACGCAAATTGCTGTTCGGGAAACGGCGAGAGGATAAATATGCCAGCGACTGACACCGCCACGCCTTCGGTCACCGACGCGCTCCACAAGCGCCGCTCGGTGCGCGCCTTTACGGGTCAGCCGGTCGATCCCGCGCTGCTGGCAGAAATCTTCGCCGCCGCGCAGCGTGCGCCCTCGGGCGGCAATCTCCAGCCCTGGCAGGCGGTGGTGCTGGCGGGCGACGACTGGCAAGCGGTGAAGGATGCGGTCGCGGCGCGGATCGCGATGGGGCGCGAGGGTCATCAGCCCGAATATGACATCTATCCCAAGGGGCTGACCGATCCGTGGGAGACGCGGCGCTTCGGGGTCGGCGAGGGGCTGTACGCCGCGCTCGGCATCCCGCGCGAGGACAAGAAGGGCCGGCTCGGCCAGTTCATGAACAATTATACCGGCTTCGGCGCGCCGGTGATGCTGTTCCTCCACTGCTCGCGCATCATGGGGCCGCCGCAATGGTCCGACATGGGCATGTGGCTGCAGTCGGTGATGCTGCTGCTCGTCGAGCATGGCCTCGCGAGCTGCCCGCAGGAATGCTGGGCGATGTATGGCGAGACGATCCGCGCGACGCTGGGCCTCGGCGACGACCAGATCCTCTTCACCGGGCTCGCGATCGGCTATGCCGACGAGGGCGCGGCGGTGAACCAATGGCCGGTGCCGCGCGTTGGCATCGAGGAAGCCATTGAATTTCGGGGATTTGGTACATGATCGGCATAAAAGCCCGCTGGCGCTACGGCGCGGCTCTGGCGATGACGCTGGCGGTGGCGGGCTGCACTGCGGTGCCGACCCCGGCGCCCACCCCTGCTCCCGCCCCGGTTGCCGCAGCGCCCCGGCAGACCCCCGCGCCGGCACCCGCCCCCGCAAAGGCCTGGGACGAACGGCGGCTCGATTCCGGCGAATGGCGTTATGATGCCGCGGCGCGCACCGCGAGTTTCGCGCAGGCGGGCGTCGCTTCGCCGCTGCTGACGATGGCATGCAGCGGCGGATCGATCGAGCTGGGCGCCGGGCTGGGCGCGGACGATGCGATCGATGTCGATCTCAAGACCAGCGCCGGAACCGACCGGATGCGCCTCAATGGCGGCCGCATCGCCATCCCCAGCCGCGACGTACGGCTCGACCGCATCGCATTCAGCCGCGGACGCTTTGCGCTGGAAGCGAGCAACGGCAGCACGCTGACCTTGCCCGTGCAGTCCGAAATCGGCCGGTTGATCGAGGATTGCCGCGGCTGACGCGCCGGGTCAGCCCGCGATCTCGACCGTGCCGCCCTTGATCCAGCCCCAGCGGCACGGACCCTGATATTCGCGCGCGCTGCGCACCGGACGGGTGACGTTGCACAGCGCGGGATCGTCGCCGGGACCGGCGAAGACAACCCCGAACCAGGCGTCGTCATCGGTTGCCTCGCACAGCGACACCGGCGCCCCGCCGGCGAGCTTTGCCTTGACCGCACGCGTTTCGCCCGGCGCCCAATAAACGTCGGTGCCGCCGGGCTTGACGCGCGAGCTGCTGGCACAGGCGGGAAGCTCGGGCCCCTCGGTGCCGGTCTTCACCGGGCGCGAGGCGAGCGGGTCGCCTGCGACCGCCGGGGCGTTGTCGGGCGGCGGTGCCGGCTGCGAACAGGCGGCGAGCGAAAGCGCGGCAAGGACGGCAAGCGAGCAGGGGAGACGATGTTTCATGCCCCGAAACTAGCCGCCGCGGCGCGGGCGCGCAACGCTCCTTGCCAAATGCGCGAGAGCCGCATTTTCGCTTGGGTTTTACCGGGTCCGACCCTATATAATCGCTATGACGGACACCCCTGAAAACAACGCGCCGAACGCGCCCGCCAACCAGCCCAATGCCAACGCCTATGGCGCCGATTCGATCAAGGTCCTGAAGGGCCTCGACGCGGTGCGCAAGCGGCCCGGCATGTATATCGGCGACACCGACGACGGGTCGGGGCTGCATCACATGGTGTTCGAAGTCAGCGACAATGCGATCGACGAAGCGCTTGCGGGCCACTGCGATCTCGTTCTGATCACGCTCAACAGCGACGGGTCGGTCAGCGTCGAGGACAATGGTCGCGGCATCCCGACGGGCATCCATGCCGAGGAAGGCATTTCGGCCGCCGAGGTCATCATGACCCAGCTCCACGCCGGCGGGAAGTTCGAAAATACCAGCGACGACAATGCGTACAAGGTGTCGGGCGGCCTGCACGGCGTCGGCGTGTCGGTGGTCAACGCGCTCAGCGAATGGCTCGAACTGACGATCTGGCGCGACGGCGAAGAGCATTGGATGCGCTTCGAAAATGGCGATTCGGTCGCGCCGCTCAAGGTCAACGGCCCCGCCCCGGCGGGCAAGAAGGGCACGCGCGTCACCTTCCAGGCATCGACCGAGACGTTCAAGAATGTCCTCGAGTTCGATTTCGAGAAGCTCGAGCATCGCTACCGCGAGCTGGCGTTCCTCAACTCGGGCGTCCGCATCAAGCTGGTCGACGCGCGCCATGCCGAGCATGTCAGCCACGACCTGTTCTATGAAGGCGGGATCGCCGCCTTCGTCAAATATCTCGACCGCAACAAGAATGCACTGCTGCCCGATCCGATCGCGATCAGCAGCGAGCGCGATGGCATCGGCATCGACGTCGCATTGGAGTGGAACGACAGCTATTATGAAAATGTCCTCTGCTTCACCAACAACATCCCGCAGCGCGACGGCGGCACGCACTTGGCCGCCTTCCGCGCCGCGCTGACGCGCACGCTCAACGGCTATGGCGAGAAGTCGGGGATGCTGAAAAAGGAGAAGGTGTCGCTGACCGGCGAGGACATGCGCGAAGGCCTGACCGCGATCGTCTCGGTCAAGCTGCCCGATCCGAAATTCAGCAGCCAGACCAAGGACAAGCTCGTCTCGTCCGAAGTGCGCCAGCCGCTCGAAAGCCTGATGGCCGACCGGATGACCGAATGGCTCGAGGAAAATCCCGCCAATGCCAAGGCGGTGATCCAGAAGGTGATCGACGCCGCAGCGGCGCGCGAAGCCGCGAAAAAGGCGCGCGAACTGACGCGGCGCAAGGGCGCGATGGATATCGCGAGCCTGCCCGGCAAGCTCGCCGACTGCCAGGAACGCGACCCGAGCAAATGCGAACTCTTCCTCGTCGAGGGTGACTCGGCAGGCGGCAGCGCGAAGCAGGGCCGCGACCGGCATGTGCAGGCGATCCTGCCGCTGAAGGGCAAGATTTTGAACGTCGAGCGCGCGCGCTTCGACCGCATCATCTCGTCGAAGGAAGTCGGGACGCTGATCCAGGCGCTCGGCACCGGCATCCGCGACGAGTTCAACCTCGAGAAACTGCGCTATCACAAAATCGTGATCATGACCGACGCCGACGTCGACGGCGCGCATATCCGCACCTTGCTGCTCACCTTCTTCTATCGCCAGATGCCTGAGATCATCGAGGCGGGGCACCTCTATATCGCGCAGCCGCCACTCTATAAGGTCGCGAAGGGGCGCAGCGAAGTGTACGTCAAGGACGACAGCGCGCTCGAAAATTACCTCGTCGACGGCGGTATCGATGCGCTGATGCTCGAGACGAGCGGCGGCGCGCGGTCGGGCGCCGACCTGCGCGACCTGATCGAACATGGCCGCCGGCTGCGCGCGCTGATGCGCTATGTCCCGCGCGGGCATAATTACGAGCTGGTCGAGGCGCTGGCGCTCAATGGCGCGCTCGACCCCGAACTCGACGATGCCGGACAGCAGGCCGCGAGCGAGCGCGCCGCCGCCTGGCTCAACAACGCCGAGCGCGCGCTCACCGGCGGCAATGACGCGGTGTGGACGATCGCCGTGGTCGACGGCGGCTATACGCTCGAAAAGCGCTGGCGCGGGGTCAGCGATCATCATGCGATCGACGCCGCCTTCCTCGCGAGCCAGGAAGCGCGCCGCCTGCACAAGCTGGCGGGCGAGCAGGCCGAAACCTATGCCAGCCCGAGCCGGCTGGTGAAGGGCAGCAGCGCTGCGGCGCAGGCCGCCGAAGCCGCCGCGCTCGCCGCAGCGGCCGAGGCCGAAGGCGACGACAGCGACCTGCCCGCGACGAGCAGCGGCAAGGCGACCCCGATCACCCGGCCGTCCGAGCTGCTCGAGGCGATCTTCGCGCACAGCCGCAAGGGCCTGTCGATCAGCCGCTACAAAGGGCTGGGCGAGATGAATGCCGAGCAATTGTGGGAAACCACGCTCGACCCGGCCAACCGCTCGCTGCTGCGCGTCGAGGCCGAACAGGCCGACATCGCGCACGAGATCTTCGAGCGGCTGATGGGTGACGAGGTCGAGCCGCGGCGCGATTTCATCCAGACCAACGCGCTGTCGGTGGCGAATCTCGACGTCTGACCGCATATCCCGCGCGGCGTAACGCGGACCGGCTTGCGCAGGCAGGCCGGGCCTGCTCCATCGCCCTCGATCAAAAGGGGATGGGATATGCGCGCTTTGATGATGCTCGCCGCGCCGCTGTTGATGGTGGTTCCGGCGGTTGCGCAGGATGTCGGCAGCGACGAGGACGGCGTTACCGAAACCGAGCTTTCGACCGGTATGGCAAGCTATTACAGCCGCGAGCTCGAGGGCAATCGCACCGCCAATGGCGAAGTCTGCGACCCCGACGACCTGACTGCCGCGCACCGCACCCTGCCCTTTGGCAGCAAGGTGCGCGTCACCAACCTGGCCAATGGCGACAGCGTCGTCGTGCGGATCAACGACCGCGGGCCGTTCGGGCGCGGGCGGGTGATCGACATCAGCCACGCCGCGGCGAAGGAAATCGGCATGCACAGGAGCGGCACCGCGCGGGTCAGGCTGACCCTGCTCGACGACTGAGCGTCAGTCGAACACCGACCAGCCCGCAGCATAAGCGAAATGTTCGAGCGCGATCGCGCCGACCAGCGACGTGCCCGCCTCGTTGAGGCCGGGCGACCAGACCGCGATCGAACCCTGCCCCGGCGCGATGCAGAGGATGCCGCCACCGACCCCGCTCTTGCCCGGCAGGCCGACGCGGAAGGCGAATTCGCCGCTGTTGTCGTAATGACCGCAGAGCATCATGATCGCGTTGATGCGGCGCGCGCGATGCGCCTCCAATAATATCTCGCCGGTGCGCGGGTCACGGCCTTCCATCGCGAGAAAGAGGCCCGAGCGCGCGAGCTGGGTGCAGCTCATCGCGATCGCGCATTGGCGGAAATAGACGCCGAGCGTCGTTTCGACCGGATGGTGGAGGTTCCCGAAGGCGTCCATGAAATGGGTGAGGCTGCGGTTGCGCGCGCCGGTTTCGGATTCGGAAAAGGCGACGTCGAGGTCGATGTCGACCGCATCGTCGCCGGCGCGGGCGCGCATGAAGGCGAGGATTTCGGCGACGGTTTCGTCGAGGTCGCGGCCGTCGAGCAGCCGGTCGGTGGTCGCGATCGCCCCGGCGTTGATGAAGGGGTTGCGCGGCACCCCCGCCTCGTTTTCGAGCTGGACGATCGAGTTGAAGGCGCTGCCCGAGGGCTCGCGGCCGACGCTGTCCCACAGCGAACTGCCGACGCGGCGCAGCGCGAGCGCCAGCGTGAACACCTTCGACACCGACTGGATCGAGAAGGGCTCGGCGGCGTCGCCGGCGGTGTGGACGGTGCCGTCGGGGAGCGCGAGCGCCATGCCGAAGCGCATCGGGTCGACCTTCGCCAGCGCCGGGATATAGTCGGCGACCTTGCCCTGCCCACGGTGCGGGAGGGCGATTTCATAGGCCTCGGCGAGGCAGCGGGCGAGGTCGGTCATGGCCACAGTCCTAGCAACTTCATTCGCGATTGCATGTATTTTCATTTTTACGAAAATATTCTATGATGTAGAAATCAAATCGAGTCGGGAGAAACATCATGGCTGACAATCCGCGCGGCAAGGGGCTTTCGAGCGCCGTCTGTTACCAGGACAGCAAGGCGGCGTTTCGCTGGCTGGAGGAGGCGTTCGGCTTCGAGCCGCTCTTCGTACTGCTCGATGCCGAGGGCAATCTGGCGCACAGCGAGATGGGTTATGGCGCCTCGACGATCATGGTCGGCAATGAATGGAGCGCCGACCACAAGAGCCCCAAGTCGCTGGACGGCAAGAACACGCAGACGGTGCATGTCCAGCTTGGCGTCGGCGAGGATATCGACGCGCATTGCGCGGTCGCGCGCGCGGCCGGGGCCGACATCGTCCAGGAGCCCGAGACGCAATTTTACGGCGACCGCAGCTACCGCGCCAAGGACCCCGAGGGGCATATCTGGACATTCGGCGTGACGGTCGAGGAAAAGAGCGCCGACGAGTGGGACGCCGCGGGCGGCTTCACGACCAAGACGCGGCTCGACGATTGAGCGCCGAAAAAACCAGTAAGGGCGTTGACCGCGTCTTCGCCGCGCTGGCCGACCCGAAGCGGCGGCGCGCGGTCGAACTGCTCGGCGCGCGGCCGTATAGCGCGGGCGAACTCGCCGACGCGCTCGGCCTCGCGCCGCCCGCGATGAGCCGCCATTTGCGCGCGCTGAAGGAGGGCGGGCTGGTCGAGGACGGCCATCCTTTGTTCGACGCGCGGGTACGCATCTATCGGCTGAAGGACGGTGCGACCGCCGAATTGAAGCAATGGCTGGCCGAGACCGAGGCGCTGTGGAGCGACCAGCTCGCGAGCTTCAAGCGCCATGTCGAGGGCGGGCAATGAGCGCGGCCGTGATCGTCGCGCTGCGTGTTGCGGCGTCGCCGGCGCGCGCGTTCGAGGCGTTCACCGGCGAGATCGGAAGCTGGTGGCAGAGCCACCCGCTGTTCATGCTGTCGCGCCGGGGCGACGGGGTGCTGCGCTTCGACCCCGCGGGGCCGGGCGGGCGGCTGGTGACGCGGTTCGACGACGGCCGCGAGTGGGAGGTCGGGCCGGTGCGTCATTGGGAGCCGGGCGAACGGGTCGCGTTCGGCTGGCGGCTGCCGAGCTTTCGCGCCGATCAGGCGACCGAGGTCGAGGTGCGCTTCGAGGCGGTCGGCGCCGAGACGCGCGTGACGGTAGAGCATCGCGGTTGGGATGCGATCCCGCAGACACATGTCGCGCGGCACGGGTTCGAGCTGATGCTGTTCCAGCGGCGGCTGGGCGAACATTGGCGCGGGTTGCTGGCGAGGGTGAGCGCGCAAGTCTAGGGTGCGAAGTGGCCCGCGGTATCCGGACGCCGCCTTACCCTACCCGCAGCGGCCGCCGTGCGACGTCATTTTCGATGATGTTGCGGATCGCGATCATCGTCGTGAAGCTGTGCACGCCCTTGTCCTCGCCGAGCGCGCGGCGGGTGAAGCGGTCGTAATCCTCCATCGTGCCGACCTGGACCTTGAGCAGGAAATCATCCTCGCCGGTGACGTCCCACGCGCCGGTGATTTCGGGATGATGGACGATCTCGCGTGCGAAATTGTCCATCGTCTGCGGTCCCGCCTGCTGCATCCGTACGAGCACATGCATCGTCAGCGCCGAGCCGGTCAGCGCCGGGTTCACCACCGCGATGTCGGCGACGATGATCTTTTCGTCGCGCAGCCGCCGCAGCCGCCGCAGCACCGCCGACAGCGACAGCCCGACCGTGTCGGCGAGCACCCGCGCGGGTTGCTGATTATCCTCGCGCACCAGTGCGAGCAGGCGGCGGTCGAATTCGTCGAGATCGGGCATTTTTCGCATCTATGCGAATATAATGCGAAAATTGATCATTCATATGGCGAATATAGGCGCCAATCGCCGCACGCGCCGGCCTAGAAAGATCGCGTCCGGGCCGCTCTCCCCATCCCTTGCCGGTCCGGACGCAGGAGATACCCCATGACCCAAGCCACCAACGAATCGAACTGGATCAACCGGCTGTTCGCGGCTGTGATCGAAACCTCGGAGACCGCTGTCGCGGTCCATTATGCCGCGCCATGGACCCGGGCTTCCGGCAAGCGCACCGGCAACGGCGCGCGCGCCGCCTGATCGACCGCGCAGGACTCGCGGAGGTCCGCGAAAGCAACAAAAGCGGGAGGGCGGCGCATCGTGCCGCCCTTTTGCGTTCCGGCCCGCCGCCTCAGGCGAAGGCCCCGACGCTCTCGATGAACTTGATCACCGAAATCGGTTTCGAGACATAGGCCTCGGCGCCCGCGGCGCGGATCTGGTCCTCGTCGCCCTTTCCGGCATAGGCGGTCACCGCCATGATCGGCACCGCGCGCAAGGTCAGGTCGGCCTTCATCTGGCCGATCAGTTCGAGCCCGCTGACATGCGGCAACTGGATATCCATGATGATCAGGTCGGGCGATATCTCGCGCGCCTTCGCCAAGGCGTCGCGCCCGTCACGCACCGGATGGGCGCTATAGCCATGGGCGTTGAGCAGGTCGCAGAACAGGCGCAGGTTGAGCTCATTATCCTCGACGACCAATATGGTCTTGCCCATGATATTTGCCGTCCCCACCTTGCGTTCGCGGCCGGTTTAGGCGAATCGGCGCGGCGATACAATTGCCTCGCGCGAAAGGGAAAAGCGACGTGCACGACGCCGACGAGGCGCTGGCGCTCCAGGCGCTGGGCTGGATATTGACCGACGAACCGCGCGCCGAACGGCTGCTCGCGCTCACCGGGCTGACGCCGCAGGATTTGCGCGAATCGCTCGGCGACCGATCGACGCTCGCCGCGATCCTGTCGTTCCTGACCGCGCATGAGTCCGACCTTGTCGGCTGCGCCGTCGGGCTCGACCGGAAACCCGAAGACCTTGCCGCCGCCGCGCACCGGCTGGCCGGCGATGAAAGGATAGAGACATGAACCGCCCGCTCGTCATCACCGATTGCGACGAGGTGCTGATGCACATGGTCGTGCCCTTTGCCAAATGGGTCGACGACGAACATGGCGTGCTGTTCCGCATCGAGGATGCGAGCTTTGCGGGCGCGCTGAAGCGCAAGGAATGCGGCACGCCATTGGAGGCGGCCGAGGTCTGGCCGCTGCTCGACGGCTTTTTCACCACCGAAATGACGCGCCAATATCCGATTCCCGGCGCGCTCGCCGCGATGGCCGAGATCGCCAAGCATGCCGATATCGTGGTGCTCACCAATGTCGGACCCGAGCATCAGGCGCGCCGCGTCGACCAGCTCGCCGAACATGATTTCCACGCCCCCGTCATCGGCAGCCGTGGCGGCAAGGGCGAACCGGTGCGCCGCCTGATCGAGCAATATCAGCCATCGGTCGCGGTCTTCATCGACGACCTCGGCGGGCATCACACGTCGGTCGCGCAGGAGGCTCCCGAGGTGTGGCGCCTCCACCTCGTCGGCGAACCCGCGATCGCCGACAAGATCGCGCCGTCGAAACACGCCCACGCCCGCATCGATAACTGGACCGAGGCGCAGGACTGGATATTGGCGCGCCTCGCCGAAAATATTCCTGCCCCTGCCCCCCTCGCCGTATAAGGCCCTTCACCGTATAAGGAACGCCCCCATGGATATCGCCGCAAAGCTCACCGACCTCGGCCTCGAACTGCCCAAGGCCGCCGCGCCCGTCGCCGCTTATGTGCCCGTCGTCGAACTGCGCGGCATGCTCTATGTCAGCGGCCAGCTCCCGTTCGACGACGGCAAGGTCGTCACCGGCCGCCTCGGCGCCGATGTCGATGTCGCGGGCGGCTATGACGCCGCGCGGCGCTGCGCGCTGATGCTGCTCGCGCAGATCGGCAACGCGCTGGACGGCGACTGGTCGCGGATCGAGAAGATCGTGAAGCTCGGCGTCTTCGTCAATTCGACCCCCGATTTCACCGACCAGGCCAAGGTCGCCAATGGCGCGTCCGAATTGTTCGAATCGCTGTTCGGCGATGCCGGGCGCCACGCGCGCGCTGCGGTCGGCGTCGCGGTGCTGCCCTTGGGCGCCGCGGTCGAGGCCGACGCGATCGTCGCGGTGAAGCCGGCTTAAGGACCGCAATGGCCGAAGCCGACCCGCCCGCCCGCACCATCTCGCTCGGCACCGGCGTCGACGCGATCGAGGCGGCGGCATGGGACGCGCTCCATAACGGCGGTAATCCCTTTGTCGGCCACGCCTTCCTGTCGCTGCTCGAGAGGTCGGGCAGCGTCGGGGCGGGGACCGGCTGGCAGGCCGCGCCCCTGCTGGTCGAAGATGAGGCGGGGACGCTCGTCGCCGCGGCGCCCGCTTACCTCAAAGCGCACAGCCAGGGCGAATATGTCTTCGACCATGCCTGGGCCGATGCCTGGGCGCGCGCCGGGGGCGATTATTATCCCAAGCTGCAGATCGCCGCGCCCTTCACCCCGGTGCCGGGGCCGCGCCTGCTGTCGAACAGCGACGACGATGCGCTGCTGTTGCTCCGCGCCGCCGAGGCGGTGGTGCGCCAGAACGGCCTGTCATCGGCGCATGCGACTTTCGTCGCGCCCGAGCAGATGTCGCTGTTCGAGGAAGCGGGCTGGCTCGTCCGCCGCGATATCCAGTTTCATTTCGCCAATAGCGGCTATGCAAGCTTCGACGATTTCCTCGCCACTTTGACCTCTATGAAGCGCAAGCAGCTGCGCAAGGAGCGCGCCCGCGCGGTCGAGGGGCTGCGCATCGAGGAACATACCGGCGCGGCGATCCGCCCCGAGCATTGGGACGCGATGTGGCTCTTCTATCAGGACACCGGCGCGCGCAAATGGGGCCAGCCGTACCTTACGCGTGAGGCCTTTGACCTGATGGGCAAGCAGATGGCGGACGAGATCATCCTCGTCCTCGCCTATGACGGGGACGATCGCGCGGTGGCGGGGGCGATGCATTTCATTGGCGCCGACACGCTCTACGGGCGCTATTGGGGCTGCCTGATCGACATCCCCTATCTCCATTTCGAACTCTGCTATTATCGTGCGATCGACATCGCGATCGCGCGCGGCCTGAAGCGGGTCGAGGCGGGGGCGCAGGGCGGGCACAAGCTCGCGCGCGGCTATGGCCCGGTCGCGACCTGGTCGGCGCATTTCATCGCCGATCCGGGGTTCCGGCGCGCGGTCGCCGATTATCTGGAAACCGAACGCCGTGCCGAAGAAGCCGAAATGGACTGGCTGGAAGGGCATACGCCCTTCAGGCGAAAGGATTAGGCGGCGAAACGGCGGGCGGCCGGACGGCGCGCGGTTTCGTCGAGCCAGGCGCGTGCCTGGCGCTGCGCTTCGGCAATCTCGTCGCGGGTCATTTCGTCGGACAGGTCGGCGCGGCATTGCTGGCCTTCCTTGTTGCCGCCGAGCGCCGCGAGGTTGAACCATTTATGCGCCTGGATCAGGTCGACATCGACGCCGCCGCTTCCGGTCGAGAAGGCGATGCCGAGATCGAAATAGGCGCCCGCGTCGCCGCGCGCGGCATCGAGCAGCCGGCTTTCGATCAGATATTGTGCGGACTTCAGACTGTTGGCCATGAGTAACCCCCTGTCGCCTCTCCCCACCGAGAAGCTTCGAGGGCGAACCTTGCGGATCATGGTCAACAAAGCGTTAACGATGATCGCATTTTTTTGGGGATAAAGTCCAAGATCCGCAGAAAAGCAAGGCTGGCGGGATTAATCAGCCGACCGGATAATTGTCGATCAGGCGGGTTTTTCCGATTCGTGCCGCCGCCAGCAGCCGCGCGGGCACGCGGAAATCGGTCAGGCGTTCGAGGCTGTCGGCATCGGCGAGCGCGACATAATCGACGCTGTCGAAGCCGCCCGCGACGATCGCCTTTTCGGCGGCGGCGAGGCTTTCGCGGACGTCGGCGCCGGCCGCGATGGCCGATGCGGCCGCCTTCAGTGCGTCGGGAAAGGCGGTCGCGGCGGCGCGCTGCGCTGCGGACAGATAGGCGTTGCGCGACGACAGCGCGAGGCCATCGGCATCGCGCGCGATCGGCGCGCCCAATATGTCGAGCTTGAAATCGAGGTCGCGCGCCATGCGGCGGATGATCGCGAGCTGCTGCCAGTCCTTCTCGCCGAAGATCGCGACATCGGCGCGCACCTGGTTGAACAATTTGGCGACGACGGTTGCGACCCCGTCGAAATGGCCGGGCCGTGCGGCGCCGCAATAATCGCTGCCGAGTTCGGCGACCTCGATATGCGTCGAGTGGCCGGCGGGATACATGGTGGAGACGTCGGGCGCCCACAGCAGCGCGACGCCTTCCTGCGCGAGCAGCGCGGCGTCGCGCGCCTCGTCGCGCGGATAGGCGGCGAAATCCTCGTTCGGGCCGAATTGCGTCGGGTTGACGAAGATTGACACGACGACATGGTCGGCAACGCGCTTGCCCATGCGGACCAGCGACAAATGCCCGTCGTGCAGCGCGCCCATCGTCGGCACCAGCGCGACGCTTTTTCCGTCCCGTTTCAGGGCGTCGACCGCGCGATGCAGCGTCGCGATATCACGGATGATTTGCACGGCCGCCCGCCCTCCGATAATGGCGGCTGACACGCCACCCACGCGGCCCCCATGCGCCGCCGACAGGAAATTCGCAACGCCCATGACGACTCCCGCGCCGCACAATATCATCTTTGCCAATGAGAAGGGCGGGACGGGCAAATCGACCTGCGCCGTGCATTTCGCGGTCGCGCTGGCGAGCCAGGGCTGGAAGGTCGCGGGGCTTGACCTCGACCCGCGCCAGCGCACCTTCCATCGCTATCTGGAAAATCGCGTCCAGACCGAAAAGCGCCGCGACATCGCGCTGCCGACCCCCAAATTCGAGGTGTTCGAAGGCTCGACGATCGAGGAACTCGATGCCCAGGTCGCGCGGCTGTCCGAGGGCGCCGATTATTTCGTCGCCGACACGCCGGGCCGCGACGACATTTTTGCGCGCCACCTCGCGACGAGCGCCGACACGCTCGTCACCCCGATCAACGACAGCTTCATCGATTTCGACCTGATCGGCCAGGTCGATCCCGAAACCTTCCAGGTCACCCGCCCCAGCTTCTATTCCGAACTGATCTGGGACACGCGCAAGGCGCGCGCCAAGACCGACGGGCGGACGATCGACTGGATCATCCTGCGCAATCGCCTCCAGCACGTCGACGCGCATAATATGCGCCGTGTCGGCGAGGCGCTGACCCAGCTGTCGCGCCGCGTCGGTTTCCGCGTCATCCCGGGGCTCGGCGAGCGCGTCATCTATCGCGAGCTGTTCCCGGCGGGCCTCACGCTGCTCGACAAGGCGCATCTCGGCGGCATGGGCATCGGCCATGTCGTCGCGCGGCAGGAATTGCGCGAAGCGATGGCGGGGCTCAACCTGCCGACGCGCGAGCGGCTGCATCCCGACGGCGATCTCTTCGCCGCCGCCTGACCTCTCTTCTCCCCCGAAAGCGAGCGAACACCCATGACCGCCATCACCAGCCATGCCTTCCATCCGACGATGCTGCGCGAATATGATATTCGGGGCGTCGTCGGCGATACGCTGTCCGCCGCCGACGCCTATGCCATCGGGCGCAGCTTCGCGACGCTGATCAGGCGGGCGGGGGGGCGGTCGGTCGCGGTCGGCTATGACGGGCGGCTGTCGTCGCCGATGCTCGCGGACGCGCTGATCGAGGGGATCAACGATGCGGGCGTCGATGCGCTGGGCGTCGGGCTCGGCCCCACCCCGATGCTCTATTATGCGGCCTCAACCGAAAAGGTCGACGGCGGCATACAGATAACCGGCAGCCACAATCCCCCCGATTATAACGGCTTCAAGATGGTGTTTCAGGGACGCCCCTTTTACGGCGCCGACATCGCGGGCATCGGCACGATGGCCGCGGCGGGCGACTGGGAAAGCGGCGAGGGATCGACGCAGAGCATCGACATCGTCGACGCCTATGTCGACCGGCTGGTCGAGGGTTTCGCCGGCGGCGCGTATCGCATCGGCTGGGACGCCGGCAACGGCGCCGCGGGCACCGTGATCGAGAAATTGACCGCGCGGCTTCCGGGCGAGCATTTCCTCCTGTTTACCGACATCGACGGCCATTTCCCGAACCACCATCCCGACCCGACCGAAGAGAAGAATCTGGCCGATCTGAGGAAGCTCGTCGCCGAAAGGAGCCTCGATTTCGGCGTCGCTTTCGATGGAGATGGCGACCGCATCGGCGCGATCGACGGCCAGGGCCGGGTGATCTGGGGCGACCAGCTGCTGCAGATCTATGCCGCCGCGGTGCTCAAGGAGCTGCCCGGTGCGACGGTGATCGCCGATGTGAAGGCGAGCCAGGCGCTGTTCGACCGCGTCGCGGAGCTCGGCGGCCAGCCGATGATGTGGAAGACCGGTCACAGCCTGATCAAGGCGAAGATGAAGGAAACCGGCAGTCCGCTGGCGGGCGAGATGAGCGGGCATATCTTTTTCGCCGACCGCTATTACGGCTATGACGATGCGCCTTACGCGGCGGTCCGGCTGATCGAGGCGGCGACGAAGCTCGGGCAGAGCGTCACCGACCTGCGCGGCAATATGGCGCCGATGGTCAACACCCCCGAACTGCGTTTCCAGGTGGATGAGGTGCGCAAATTCGCCATTGTGGACGAAGTTCTCGAACGGCTCGCGGCGGCGGGCGCGAAGGTCGACCGCACCGACGGCGCGCGCGTGCTGACCGACGACGGCTGGTGGCTGCTCCGCGCGTCGAACACGCAGGATGTACTCGTCGCGCGCGCCGAGGCGAAGGACGAAGCGGCGCTCGAGCGGCTGATGGCGGCGATCGACGAACAGCTCGCACTGTCGGGCGTCGTGCGCGGGCCGCAAGCCGCGCACTGATCGCCGCTGCTCCTTCCCTGCAATAATCTTGCCAGATTGACCTCGGTCGCGCCGTTGGGGTAGTGCCGGGTCGAGATTTGAAGGCGATGACCGCGACATGACCGACGACACTTCCCTCGCGACCCCGCCCTCGGGCGGCGACCACGGCGTTTCCGACCATGTCGCGCACGTCCAGGAGGAAGCCGCCGCGGGCAACGGCCTCGCGGTCGTGTCGATCGCCAAAAGCTATGACAAGCGCGTCGTCCTGTCGGACGTTTCGCTGTCGGTGGCGAAGGGCGAGGTGCTCGGCCTGCTCGGCCCCAACGGCGCGGGCAAGACGACCTGCTTCTATTCGATCATGGGGCTGGTGAAGCCCGACGCCGGGCGCATCATGCTCGACGGCGCCGACATCACCGCGCTCCCGATGTATCGCCGCGCGATCCTCGGTCTCGGCTATCTGCCGCAGGAAACCTCGATCTTTCGCGGCATGACCGTCGAACAGAATATCAGCGCGGTGCTCGAACTCAGCGAGCCCGACAAGATCGCGCGCGAACGCCGGCTTGAGGAACTGCTCGACGAATTCGGCCTCACCCGGCTGCGCAGCGCCGCCGCGATGGCGCTGTCGGGCGGCGAACGCCGCCGCGCCGAAATCGCCCGCGCGCTCGCCGCCAATCCGTCGATCATGCTGCTCGACGAGCCTTTCGCGGGCATCGATCCCTTGTCGATCAGCGACATCCGCGACCTCGTCGCCGATTTGAAGACGCGCGGCATCGGGGTGCTGATCACCGACCACAATGTCCGCGAAACGCTCGACCTCGTCGACCGCGCCTGCATCATCTACGACGGCAAGGTGCTGCTCGCCGGGTCGCCCGCCGAGCTCGTCGCCGATCCCGAGGTGCGCCGCCTCTACCTCGGCGAGGGCTTCTCGCTGTGATCGACTGAGGCGCCATGGCGCTGGGTCCCCGCCTCGATTTACGCCAGTCGCAATCGCTGGTGATGACGCCGCAGCTCCAGCAGGCGATCAAGCTGCTGGCGCTGTCGAACCTCGAACTCGATGCCTATCTGGCCGAGGCGCTCGAAGGCAATCCGCTGCTCGACGCCGCCGCGCCCGACAGCGAAGGTGGGAGCGACGAGGCGCCCGAGGGCGACGCCGCGCCGGTCGAGGCCGCGACGCTCGACGCCGATCAGGCCTTGTCCTCCGACAGCGGCGCGACCGACGATCTCGACGTCGACCTTGGTGCCGAAAGCTTCCACCACGACAGCGCGAGCGACAGCGTCGGCCTGTCGGGCGACGGCGAAGGCGTGGATTTTGACAGCTTCGCGGGCGAGGAGGATGATCTCCATGCGCATCTGCTCGCGCAGGTCGGCGAATGTTTCGACGGGCTCGAGGCGCTGATCGCCGAGCAGCTCGTCGCGATGATCGACGAGGCGGGATATCTACGCGCCGACCTTTCCGAGCTCGCGCAGCGGCTCGGCGTCGCGCTCGCGCTTGTCGAAGCGGTGCTCGCGCGGGTGCAATGTTTCGATCCCTCGGGGGTCGGCGGGCGCGACCTTGCCGAATGTATCGCGATCCAGGCGCGCGAGGCCGACCGCTACGATCCCGCCATGGCCACCATGATCGCGCACCTCGACCTCGTCGCGAAGGGCGCCTTCCCGCAATTGAAGCGCATCTGCGGGGTCGATGACGAGGATCTCGCCGACATGATCCGCGAGCTGCGCGGCTATGATCCCAAGCCCGGGCTGCGCTTCGGCGGTTCGGCGGCGCAGGCGGTCGTCCCCGACCTTTATGTGCGCCAGACCGCGGCGGGCTGGGCGGTCGAGATCAACGGTGGCACGCTGCCGCGGCTGCTCGTCAATCGCCGTTATTATACCGAACTCGCGACCGGCGCGGCGGCGAAAAACAAGGCGTGGCTGTCCGAACAGCTCGCCGGTGCGAACTGGCTCGTCCGCGCGCTCGACCAGCGCCAGCGCACGATCGTCAAGGTCGCGAGCGCGATCGTCAAACAGCAGGAAGGCTTCTTCCTCCACGGCGTCGCGCATATGCGCCCGCTGACGCTGCGCCAGGTCGCCGAGGAGATCGGCATGCACGAATCGACCGTCAGCCGTGTCACCAGCAACAAATATCTGAGCTGCGCGCGCGGGCTGTTCGAGCTCAAATATTTCTTCTCGAGCGGCATCGCGGCGGTCGAGGGCGACGGTGCGGTGTCGGCCGAGGCGGTGAAGAGCCGGATCAAGGCGATGATCGAGGGCGAGGATGCCAAGGCGATCCTCTCCGACGAGACGATCGCGCAGAAACTCTCGGCCGAGGGTCACGACATCGCGCGCCGCACGGTGGTGAAGTACCGCGAGGCGATGGGCTATGGCTCGTCGGTGCAAAGGCGGCGGCAAAAGGCGCTGGCGGGTTAAGATCCTCCCCACGCGAAGCGACGGGGAGGTGGCAGCGCGAAGCGCTGACGGAGGGGTTTTGCGTAAACGTCGTTACCCCTCCACCACCCGCTTCGCGGGCGGTCCCCCTCCCCAACGCTACGCGATGGGGAGGATCTGACAAACAGCCCCGCTAACCATTTCCTAACCACGTCGCGGCTAGCGTTTCGGCCAAAGGAGCCGACCGCGTGACCGCACAGCGCCATCCCTTCACCGTCCTCGTCACCGGCGGCGCCGGCTATATCGGCAGCCACGCGGTGCTCGCGCTGCTCGACGCCGGCTGGCGCGTCGCGGTGCTCGACAATCTCGTCACCGGCTTTCGCTGGGCGGTGCCCAAGGGCGCGGCCTTCTACGAAGGCGATATCGCCGACGCCGCGCTCGTCACGCGCATCGTCGCCGAACAGGATGTCGGCGCGATCATGCATTTTGCGGGGTCGGTCGTCGTTCCCGAATCGGTGACCAACCCGCTCAAATATTATGACAACAACAGCGCGCGCAGCCGCGCGCTGATCGACAACGCGGTCCATGCCGGGGTGCGTCACTTCATCTTCTCCTCGACCGCCGCCACCTATGGCATCCCCGACAAGATCCCGGTGCGCGAGGATGCGCCGCAGCGGCCGATCAACCCCTATGGCATGTCGAAGCTGATGACCGAGGCGATGCTCGCCGACGTCGCCGCCGCGCATGACTTCAACTATTGCGCGCTGCGCTATTTCAACGTCGCGGGCGCCGATCCCAAGGCGCGCAGCGGCCAGTCGACCGCCGGCGCGACGCACCTGATCAAGGTCGCGGTCGAGGCCGCGCTCGGGCGCCGCGCGCATGTCGATGTCTTCGGCACCGACTTCGCGACCCCCGACGGCACCGGGGTGCGCGATTATATCCATGTCAGCGACCTCGCCGCCGCGCATCTGCTCGCGCTCGACGCGCTGATTGCGCAGCCCGATGTCAGCCACCAGTTGAACGCCGGCTATGGCCGCGGCTTCTCGGTGCTCGAAGTGCTCGACGCCGTCGACCGTGCGACGAATCGCACGATCGAGCGCCGCCTGGGCGACCGCCGGGCGGGCGATCCCGATGCGCTGATCGCCGACAATGGCGCGATTCGCGGCACCCTCGGCTGGGAGCCGAAGTACGCCGACCTCGACACGATCGTCGCGCACGCGCTGGCGTGGGAGCGCGCCTTGCAGGAACGCCGCCTCGCGGCCTGATTTCCGCGCCAAGCCGGTTGACTTTTGGCCCGCATCCCCATAGTTGCGCCGCTTCGCGTTACCGCCTGAGTTTTTACGGACACAAGATCATGAAGATTCGCAACAGCCTGAAGTCGCTGAAGGACCGCCACCGGGACAACCGCGTGATCCGCCGTCGCGGCCGGACCTATGTGATCAACAAGACCAACCGCCGCTTCAAGGCGCGCCAGGGCTGATGCCCCTGCGCGGGGCAGGATTGCCCCGTTTGCTTTTGCTGAACCGCGTAACGCCGTCGGACCCTTCCGGCGGCGCTTTCGCGTGTCTGGCGCACGCATGATCGCCCGCTGCGTCATCTTCGACGTCGGCCGCGTGCTGTTCGAATGGGATTTGCGGCATTTGTTCGCCAAGCTGATCGCCGACCCCGCCGAGCTCGACCATTTTGTCGGAAATATCGTCACCCCGGCATGGCATTTCCAGCACGACGCCGGCCGGCCGATCGCCGAGATGGTCGCCGAGCGAAAGGCCGAGTATCCCGAGCACGGCGCGCTGATCGACGCCTATCGGGCGCGCTTCAACGAATCGATCCCCGGCCCGGTGCCGGGCAGCCTCGAACTGGTCGAACGCCTCGACGCCGCGGGCGTGCCGCTGTTCGCGATCACCAATTTCGGGCATGATTTCTGGGAGGGTTTCCGCCCGACCCAGCCGATCTTCGACCGCTTCCGCGATATCATCGTCTCGGGCACCGAGAAGATGATGAAGCCCGACCCCGCGATCTATGCCCTCGCGATCGAGCGATTCGGGATCGATCCGGCGGGCGCCTTCTTCATCGACGATGTCGCTGCGAACGTCGCAGGCGCCGAATCACTGGGCATCGCGGGGCATCAGTTCGTCGATGCGGAAGCGCTGGAGCGCGAATTGGTAGGCCGGAAGTACCTTTAGCTCACTCCAAGCCGACCAAGTTCAGGAAACTATCGAAATCTTCGGAGACGACTTCAGCGCTCTCCACGCCTGCGATCATGTCGATAATTATCACCGGCCAAGGAAGGCCTTGGCGCAGATCGAGCGCCAGATATTCACCGGCCCCATTGCTGCCGAAGATGAACACGTCTTGGAACTCCGGCTGTCCGTATGTTCCGGTTTGCTGACGCTCGACGACCTCGCTCACAGGATCGAGGCAGAAGTAGAGTGGGTGGACGGGCAGCGGTCCCTCACCACCATCACTCAACGACAGCAGTGCAAAATAGCTTGCCGGTATTCCGGCCGGAGCCATCGCCTGAAGGCTCTTGAGCGCATCGGGAGTGGCGCCTTGGACGCTGTGCCACTCCTTCCCTTCGAGCACGCCCTACTTCTCCACCCCCAACTGCGTCAGCACGAAGGCGAACTCCTCGGCATCTTCGCGCAGCGCGCCCCAGCGGCCCGATTTGCCGGCATGGCCCGCGCCCATGTTGGTGCGCAGCAGCAGTGTCGAATCGTTCGTGCGCGTCGCGCGCAGCTTCGCGACCCACTTTGCCGGCTCCCAATAGGTCACGCGCGGGTCGTTGAGCCCCGCCGACACCAGCATCGGCGGATAGGCCTTGGCGGTGACATTGTCATAGGGGCTGTAGCTCAGCATATAGTCGAACGCCGCCTTGTCGGTGATCGGATTGCCCCATTCGGGCCATTCGCCGGGGGTCAGCGGCAGCGTCTCGTCGACCATCGTGTTGATGACGTCGACGAAGGGCACGCCTGCGAGCACCGCGCCCCACAATTCGGGCGCCTCATTATAGATCACCCCCATCACCTGACCGCCCGCCGAGCGGCCCTCGACCGAAATCTTGCCGGCGCTGGTATATTTCTTCGCAATCAGGCCCTTCGCCACATCGATGAAGTCGTTGAACGTATTCTTGCGCTCGGTCGTCTTGCCCGCGAGATACCAGGCGCGGCCCATGTCGTCGCCGCCGCGGACATGCGCGATCGCATAGACCATGCCGCGATCGACGAGGCTGAGCCGCGTCGTCGAGAAACCCGGGGGAACGCGATAGCCGTAAGAACCATAGGCATAGAGATGCATCGGCGCGCTGCCGTCGAGCCTGGTGCCCTTTTTGTAGACGAGCGAGGCGGGGATCATCGTCTTGCCGTCGCGGCTCGGAAGATTAACCCTTTCGGTTACATATTGCGTGGCGTCATAACCGGAAGGAATCTCCTGCACCTTCAGCGTCTCAAGATTGCCGCTCGCGATATCATAATCATAGACGGTGTCGGGGGTGACCATCGATTCATAGTCGAGCCGCAACTTGTCCTGATGATATTCGGGATTGTCGCCAAGCCCCGCCACATAGGTCGCGGCGGGGAATTTGATCCGGCCCGGGGCCAGCGGCGCGTCATATTTGCGCACATCGACCTGGTCGAGCCCGTCCTCACGCGCTTCGAGCACGAAATAGTCGCGGAACACCGAGAAACCAGTGATGTAGCTGTGGTCCGATCCGGGGATCAGCGTCTTCCATGTCCCCGGCGTCTTGATGCTCGCGGTCGCGACACGGAAGTTCGGATGCTCGTCGTTGGTGTGGATATAGAGCGTGCCGTCGCGCTCATCGACGCTATATTCGCGGCCCTTCTGGCGCGCCGAAACGAGCTGCATCGGGGCCTCGGGGTTGTCGGCGGGGAGCAGATAGACCTCGCTCGTCTCGTTATCGCCCGTCGCGATCACGATATAATTGTCGGCGGCGGTCTTGCCGATGCCGACCCCGAAGCCGATGTCGGGCTCCTTGTAGAGCAACTTATCCTCGGCAATCGGCGTGCCCAGCTTGTGCAGCCGGACATTGTCGGTGCGCCAATTCTCGTTGGCGAGGCCATAGAGCAGAGCATCATTGCCCGACGTCCAGATCAGCGACGACAGCGTGCCGGGGATGACGTCGGGCAGCATTTCGCCGGTTTCGAGGTTGCGGATGCGCACCTCGAAGCGTTCGGAGCCATTGTCGTCGAACGAATAGGCCATCAGCTTGCCGTTCGGGCTGATCGACAGTTCGGCGAGGCGGAAATAATCCTTGTCCTTCGCCATCGCGACCTCGTCGAGGATCAGGACGGCGTCACCGGTGCCTGACGCCGGTTTGCGATACCATTTCTTATACTCGGCGCCTTCTTCATATTCGACCCAATAGGTCCAGTCGCCGTCCTTCTGCGGCACCGACGAATCGGCCTCCTTGATGCGGCCCTTCATCTCTTGGAACAAAGTTTCGACCAGCGCCGCGTGCGGCTTCATCTCTGCATCGAAATAAGCGTTTTCGGCCTTCACATAATCGAGGACATCCTTGTCATCGATCACCGGATAGCTCTCGTCCTTCAGCCAGTGATAGGGGTCGGACAGCGTCGTGCCGTGCAGCGTCATGTCGTGCGGGCGCTTGTCCGCGACGGGGGCGGCGGTCTTGTCGGTCAAATTCGTCTCTTTCTCTTCGGCGAAAGCGCCGGGGGGCGCGACAAGCGGGGTGGCAATTGCCGCCAGAAACATCCAAATAGCGCGCATCACAAAAACCCCCGCGGTGTCGCCCCGATGGGCGGGATTGCCGCGATGTAGGAATAAGGAACACCCGATGTCCAGCCCCGTCCATGCAGAGCGTCTGACCCGCCTGCGCGCCGAACTCGCGAAGCGCGGTCTCGACGGCTTCGTCGTGCCGATCAGCGACGAGCATATGAGCGAATATGTCGGCGCCTATGCGCAGCGCATGGCGTGGCTGACCGGCTTCGGCGGTTCGGCGGGGACGGCCGCAGTGCTGCCCGCCAAGGCCGCGGTGTTCATCGACGGCCGCTATACCGTGCAGGTGCGCGACCAGGTCGACGGCGCGCTGTTCGACTATGTCGGCGTGCCGCAATCGAGCGTCGCCGAATGGCTCGGCGCGAACGTCAGCGCGGGGCAGAAGGTCGGCTACGACCCCTGGCTCCACGGCATCGACTGGGCCAATGCCACCGCTGCCGCGCTCAAGGCGAAGGGCGCCGAACTCGTTGCGGTGGACAGCAACCCGATCGACGCGGTGTGGGACGACCAGCCGGCGCCGAGCGATGCCGTCGTCGCGGTGCACGACGTCAAGCTCGCGGGGCAGAGCGCCGTCGACAAAAGGCAGGTGATCGCCGACTGGCTCAAGGACAAGGGGCTCGACAGTGCGGTGATGACCGCGCTCGATTCGATCGCCTGGACCTTCAATATCCGCGGCGCCGACGTCAGCCATACCCCGGTCGGGCTCGCTTTCGCGCTGCTCCACGCCGACGCCACCGCCGACCTGTTCATCGCGCCCGAAAAGATGACCGACGCGGTGCGCGCGCATCTGGGCAACAGCGTGCGTATCCACGACCGTGACGCGTTCGAGGCCGCGCTCGCGGCGCTCGAGGGCAGGCACGTCGCGGTCGACCCCGGCTCGGCGGTCGCTGCGATCTTCACCGCGCTGGGCGCAGCGGGCGCGAAGGTCGCGCGCCACCGCGACCCCGCAGTGCTGCCCAAGGCGATCAAGAACGCCACCGAACTCGACGGCACCCGCGCGGCGCATGTCCGCGACGGCGTCGCGGTCGCGCGCTTCCTGCAATGGATGGAGGATGTCGCGCCGCAGGGCGGCCTCGACGAACTCGGCGCCGCGGCGAAGCTGCGCGATTTTCGCGAGGCGGGCGGCGGGCTCGTCGATCTGAGCTTCGATACCATCTCGGCCGCCGGCCCCAATGGCGCGCTGCCGCATTACAAGGTCGATGAAACGACCAACCGCGCGATCGAGACGGGCACGCTCTACCTCGTCGATTCGGGCGGGCAATATGCCGACGGCACGACCGACATCACGCGCACGATCGCGATCGGTTCGCCCACCGCCGAAATGCGCCGCCGCTTCACCCAGGTGCTCAAGGGCCATATCGCGCTCGCGATGGCGCGCTTTCCCAAGGGCACGCGCGGCAGCCAGCTCGACATCCTCGCGCGCCAATATCTCTGGGCCGACGGGGTCGATTATGCGCATGGCACCGGGCACGGTGTCGGCACTTATCTCGCGGTCCATGAGGGGCCGCAGCGCATCGCCAAGCCCGCGGGCGGGCAGGCGGGGACCGAGGAGCCGCTGCACGCGGGCATGATCCTCTCGAACGAGCCCGGCTATTATAAGGCGGGGCATTTCGGCATCCGCATCGAGAATCTCGTCATCGTCGTGCCGCAAAGCATCGACGGCGCCGAAGAGGATATGCTGGGGTTCGAGACGATCACCTTCGCGCCGATTGCGCAGAACCTCGTCGACACCGCGCTGCTCTCGCCCGCCGAGGCCGACTGGTTCGACGCCTATCATGCCCAGGTGTTCGAGAAACTGGCGCCCGGCATGGACGCGGGCGACCGCGCCTGGCTCGAAGCGGCGTGCGCGCCGCTCGACCGTTCCCCCGCCGCGCTCGCCGCCTGACCATGGCGATCGAACAGGTTCCGCTCGGCGATTTTCGCGTCACCGAGACGGTGCGCGTGCGCTTCAACGAGATCGACGGGCAGAATATCGTCTTCAACGCCCATTATCTGGTCTACGCCGACATCGGCGTCACCGAATATTTTCGCGCGCTCGGCGAAGGGCAGCCCGGACCCTATTTTCACCAATATGGTACAGATATTCGCGAGACGCATTGCGAGATCGACTATCATGCGCCCGCGCGGCTCGACGAGCTGATCACCATCGCGGCGCGTATCAGCGCCTTCGGGCGGAACAGCTTCACGCTCCATTGCGGAATTTTCAGGGATTCGCAGCGGCTTACCGATATCGAAATCAGCTATGCGCATATCGACAGCGACAGCGGCCAGCCGACCGCGCTGCCCGGCAGCTTCATCGCCGAGGTGCGGCGATTCGAATCGCGGACCCCCGCGCAGCAGTGATTCGCCACCGGTAATTCGAACCGGATCGCATTTCTCGACTTAAAAAGTCGAGAAATCGGTGGTTTCGGGCCAAAAAAAAGGGCCACCCGAAGGTGGCCCGTGAAAGTTTTGGGAGAGGATGCCTAAAAGGCATGGTCATATTGCAGCGCACAAAAATTTGTGCAACTGCGAAATGAGCATCCGCTATTGCATTTTTTGCAATCGTGATACCGGTGGGCGGCGAAGCCACGCCCGAGCCCTGAAAAACCGCCATCGCTATCCTCTCGCAAATTGCGCGCGCCTCCCCTAAATTGGCGGTATGAAAGTGATGATGAACAATTGGGACGTCCGCGGCGGCGTTTCCGACTTCTGGCATTATATCCGCGCGCCGCGCCCGCATCGCTGGGCGTTCTGGACTGTGACCATCGCGGTGACGCTCGCAGTCTTCTACGGCATCGCCGAACATATCGTCCGCACCGAAGAACCGAAGGCCCAGATCATCTATTTCGAAAACTGGACCGCCGGGCGCACCGATGCCGAGGTCGGCGCCGGCTGGATCGAGCGCGCCAAGGAAGTTAACCGCGCCAATGCGCTGCGCCGCGCCGAATATCAGAAACTCGCCGACCGCATGGGGGTCGAATATGATTCGAGCGAGGCCGACAAGGAAACGCGCGAAGTGCTGGGCGCCGAGGCCGACACGCTCGTGAAAAAGCCCGAGCCGCCGAAACATTCGACGCTCGCCGAACGCGCCGCCCGCGCACCGAAGCCCGCGCCGGCGGCCCCCGCCGCCCCCGTCCCGACCACCCGCTAGGATGCAGCGCCCGCCCGCCGATGCCGACTGGATGGCGGCAGCGATCGCGCTTTCGCTGCGCGGCCGCGCCGGCGCGGCGCCCAATCCCAATGTCGGCTGCCTGCTGGTGCGGGGCGGCCGCATCGTCGGCCGCGGCTGGACCCAGCCCGGCGGCCGCCCGCATGCCGAGGCGATAGCGCTCGCCGACGCGGGTGAGGCCGCGCGCGGCGCGACCGCCTATGTCAGCCTAGAACCTTGCGCGCATGCCAGCCCGCGCGGTCCCTGCTGCACCGACATGCTGATCGCCGCGGGGGTCGCGCGCGTCGTCGCCGCCGCGCAGGACCCCGATTCGCGCACCAACGGCCTGGGCATCGCACGCTTGCAAGACGCCGGGATCGAGGTCGTCTTCAATGTCCTGCCCGCCGAGGCGCGGCGCGCAATGGCGCCGTGGTGGACGCGGCAGGGACAGCGCCGGCCCTACGTCACGCTCAAGCTCGCGACCTCGCTCGACGGCTGCATCGCGCGCGCCGACGGGTCGAGCCGCTGGATTACCGGGACCCGCGCCCGCGCGCACGGCCATCTCGAACGCGCAACGCATCAGGCGATCCTCGTCGGGCGCGGCACCTATGAAACCGATTCGCCCAAACTCGATGTCCGCCTGCCCGGACTCGAAGGCCGCAGCCCGCAGCGCCTGATGCTCACGCGCGGCGCCGCGCCCGACGGCTGGACCGCGGTTGCTTCGCCCGAATCGGTCGATGGCGTCGATTCGCTGCTCGTCGAGGGCGGCGCGGGTGCGGCCTCGGCCTTTCTCGCTGCCGACCGCGTCGACCGGCTGCTGCTCTATCGCGCGCCGATCCTGATCGGCGCGGGCAAGGCGGCGCTCGGCGACATCGGCCTCGCCGATCTTGCCGATGCGCATGGCCGGTGGCGCCTCGCCGACAGCCGCCTGCTTGGCAGCGACCGGCTCGACGTCTACGAGCGGGTCAGAGAAGGATCCTAGACCCCATGTTCACTGGCATCATCACCGACATCGGCCATGTCCGCAGCCGCGAGGACCGCGGCGACGCGCGGCTCGTCATCGGCACCGATTACGACACCGACAGGATCGACCTCGGCGCTTCTATCGCCTGCTCGGGCACCTGCCTGACCGTCGTCGACAAGGGCAAGGATGGCGACGGCGACTGGTTCGCGATCGACGCCAGCGCCGAAACCATCGCGCGTACCGCGCCCGCCATGTGGGACGCCGGGCGGCGGCTCAACCTCGAACGCGCGCTCAAGGTCGGCGACGAACTCGGCGGACATATCGTCACCGGCCATGTCGATGCGGTCGGCACCATCGTCTCGGTCACCCCGGTCGGTGACAGCTGGGGGCTCGTCGTCGCGGCGCCCGCCAGCCTCGCGCCGCATATCGCGGCGAAGGGCTCGATCACGGTCGAGGGCGTGTCGCTGACCGTCAACGAGGTGACCGACCAGCCCGACGGCAGCGCCCATTTCACGCTCAACATCATCCCGCACACGCGCGCGATGACGACGCTCGACGAGGCTGCGGCAGGGCGCCCGGTGAACCTCGAAATCGATATCCTCGCGCGCTATCTCGCGCGGATGCAGGCGCGGGGATGAACGAAAACGCCAAGCCGCTGCTGTGGATTCGCCTCGGGGCGCTGATCCTGGCGGCGGTGCTGATCACCGTGCGGATCGTTACCAACGGCCTCGATCTCTTCATCCTCGTCGCCACGGCGCTGCTCATCCTGATCGGGCTGGCGCTTCAGGCGATCGAACGGCGGACGCGGCGGCCGTTGAAGACGCATCTGCGCTGGGCCCTCGCCAGTGTCGCGCTTGGCCTGTTGCTCGTCGCCATGCCGTTCGCGCTCAGCGCCGATGTGATCGTGGGGGCGATCCTGTGGATCGGGCTCTCGGCGGCGGGGCTGGTCTGGGCCGTTTATTACGAGCGCAGCGAGCCGCTCTAATATTCGCCCCACCCCGCCGCTAGGTCGGGGTCGTTCGCCAGCATCGATCGCCGCATCGCCAGCCGCCCGATGCGCAGCAGTTCGGCCTTGCGCCGCGCCGGCGCGAGGTCACAGCTCGCCGCCTCGCGCACCACCGCTGCGCCATAGCGGTCGGCGACGATCAACCCCGATGTTTCGGGCCGATACTCCGGCGTATCGAGAATCGCGGGGTCGAGCCCCGCCGCCAGCGCCCAGTAGAAATGGTCGCACCAGTCGCAATAGTCGGGCCATTTGCCGTCGCCGTGCAAATCGGCGCGGCTGACCTTGATCTCGACGATGGTGATCCGGCCCTTGGCGTCGATCGCGGTCAAATCGGTGCGCCGCCCGTTGGGCAGCGGCACTTCGGGAATCGCGACCAGCCCCGCTTGCGCGAACAACCGGCACACGCCGCGGACAACATCGGCGGCGATCAGCAGGTCGCTGGCCATCGATCAGGCCCTCAGAACGGAACGTCGTCGTCCAGGTCGTCGTCGAACGGCGGACGTCCGCCGCCACCGCCCGAGCCGCCACCGAAGCCGCCGCCCGAACCGCCCGACGATCCGCCGCCCTGGTTCCAGCCGCCGCCCGAGCCACCGCCCGACGAACCGCCGCCCCAGTCGCCACCGCCGCCGCGCGACCCGCCGCCACCGCCACCGGGTGCGCCGTCGAGCATCGTCATCGTGCCGCCGTTGCCGGCGACGACGACCTCGGTCGTGTAGCGGTCGTTGCCGTCGCGATCCTGCCATTTGCGGGTGCGCAGCGAGCCTTCGATATAGATTTTGCTACCTTTTTTCAGATAGCGTTCGACGACGCCGACCAGCCCTTCGCCGTTGATCGTGACGGTGTGCCACTCGGTGCGCTCCTTGCGCTCGCCGGTCATCCGGTCCTTCCAGTTTTCCGACGTCGCGATGCGCAGATTGGCGATCTTGCCGCCGTTCTGGAACGACTTGATCTCCGGGTCCGCGCCCAGATTGCCGATCAGAATAACCTTGTTGACGCTGCCAGCCATCGCCGCTCCGCTCCCGATAATTTGAAGGGGACGTCAGCCGAGTCCGAAGGCGACCGCCGTCCAATAAGTGATACCTGCTGCGGCATAGGCGAGCGCGAACAAATAGCCAACCATGAAGAGCGGCCATTTCCACCCATTGGTCTCGCGGCGGGTGATTGCGATCGTCGAAATACACTGCGGCGCGAAAACGAACCAGGCGAGGAAGGCGAGCGCCGTGGCGAGGCTCCACTTGCCCTGAAGCGTGTCGCCGAGCTGCTCCGACATCTTTTCCTCGTCGTCGCCCGCGTCGATCGCATTGGCCGTCGCCATCGCCGAAACCGCGACCTCGCGCGCCGCCATCGCCGGGATCAGCGCGACCGCGATGTCGTGGTTGAAACCGATCGGTTCGACGATCACTTCCAGCCCGCTCGCGATTCGGCCGCCGACGCTATACTCGACCTGGCTCAGCGCGCTGTCCTCGGGGACCTTCGGAAAGCTGAGCAGTAACCACAGGATCACCGTGGTCGCCGCGATGATCGTGCCCGCCCGGCGTAGGAATATCCACGCGCGCTGCCAAAGCGCGATGACGATGTCGTTGAGCCGCGGCCATTGGTAACGCGGCATTTCCATCATGAAACCCGCGGCATTGCCTTTGGTAACCGATCGGCGCAGGACCAGTGCGACCAGCAGCGCTCCAATGATCCCGCTGAGAAACAGGCAGAAAAGCACAAGGCCCTGCAATCCCACAGGCGATCCGCCGACCTGCCGCGCCGGGATGAACGCGCTGATGATCAGGGTATAGACGGGCATGCGCGCCGAACAGGTCATCAGCGGCGCGATCAGGATCGTCGTCAGCCGGTCCTTTTCGTCGGGAATCGCGCGCGTTGCCATGATGCCGGGTACCGCGCAGGCGAAACTGGAGAGCAGCGGGATAAACCCGCGCCCCGACAGGCCGACCTTGCCCATCAGCCCGTCCATCAGGAAGGCGGCGCGCGCCATATATCCCGATGCCTCGAGCAGCAGGATGAAAAGGAACAGGATCAGGATCTGCGGCAGGAAGACGACGACCGCACCGACGCCAGCGAGCAGGCCCTCGACGACCAGGTCACGCAGGAAATTGGCGGGCACGCTTTCGACCACCCAGCCTTGAATCGCTCCGACTCCCGCCTCCAGCGCGTCGGCAAAGGGGGTCGCCCAGGAGAACACCGCCTGGAACATGACGAACATCAGCGCCACGAGCAGGATCAGCCCGCCGATGGGATGCAACACGACCTGATCGACCCGCTGCGTCCAGCGGCGCACAGGGGTTTCGGCGACCGTCGCGGCATGGGCGAGCGCGCGGGCGCGCTCGTGGAGCGATGTGTCATTCGGCGGTGCGGCCACGGCTTCGCGCGGTTGATGCGACTGGATCGCATCGTCGATCGCGGCGAGCAATTCGATGAGCCCGCGCTTGCGCACCGCGACGGTCGGCACGACGGGCACGCCGAGTTCGCGCGACAGCCGCTCGGGGTCGAGCGTCAGCCCGTCGCGCTCCGCCAGGTCGAGCATGTTGAGCGCGACCACGGTCGGCAGACCGAGCGCCAGCAGTTCGAGCGTGAAGCAGAGGTGATTGTCGAGGTTGGCGGCGTCGACCACGACGATCATCGCGTCGGGACGGTGTTCGCCCGCCTGCTTGCCGAGGATGACGTCGCGTGTCACCGCTTCGTCGAGGCTGGCGGGCGTCAGACTATAGGTGCCGGGCAGGTCGATCAGCGAGATCGGGCGTCCGTCGGCGAAGCTTGCATGACCCGCCTTCCGCTCGACGGTGACGCCGGGATAGTTGGCGATCTTCTGCCGCGCACCGGTCAGCGCGTTGAACAGGCTCGACTTGCCGGCATTCGGGTTGCCGACCAGTGCGATCGAGGGAATGGCGTTGGTCATGCGGCGCCCGTCTCGCCGGCGACGGCTTCCACTTCGATGGCGGCGGCCTGTTTGGCGCGGATGATCACCTGCATGCGGCCGACCGTCAGCGCGAGCGGGTCGCGCGAGAAAATGCTGCCACGGTGGCGCGGGGTGACTTCGCATCCTTCCATCAGGCCGAATTCACGCAGGCGGCGGCCTTCGTCTTGCGACATGGCGGTCCAGTCGATCCGAGCAATCCGCACCGCGACACCCAGCGGCGCCTTATCGAGCAAAGCAGTCATTTGCGAGCGATTATCAATATCGCCGGGTCTGCGCCAGCCCCCGATTGTAAATTATGATTACCGCCCCGGCCTTTTCAATGCCTTCTGTGCGTTCTTGATCGCCGCGATATCGCGATCCGCCCGATCGTGCCGAAGCTGCTTTTGTGCCGTCTTGAACTTTTCATACTCATGCTCGGCGTGCCGGGCGGCGTCCGCCATCGATACGCTGCCGCCCGAACGCAGAACCGTTCGCCCCAGATTGGCGAGCTGTCCGTCCAGAAGCGCGGCCGCGTCGGCCATCTTCGTCAGCCGCCCAATGTCGATCTGGTCCTCGAAAATATCGAGCAGGATGGTGGTGAGCCGGTTCAACTCCTTGACCTCTGCCGCCGCGAGATAGTTTTTGGACGTGCCGGCGTCGGCCTTGCGGATATTTTCGTTCGGCCAGCTTTGCAGGCCCATATCGGGCTGGCCGGCATCGGCGCGAAAGCGAAGTATTTCGGCGGGTGTGTTCGAGCAGACAGCGTAGACCAGCTTCGCCTGGGTGTTTCTGTAAAACTCCCGCCACGCAGGCGAGGCGCCGTCATAATCCTGGCACATGGCGCAAATGGCGCGAAGCTCGCGATAGACATTCGCTTCGTCGGAGCGAATGTCACGGATGATTTCCTTGAGTTCGGATATGCGGTCGCGGTTCTCCGGGCTTTTCAGCCTGACCGCGTCAATGACGAAGCCTTTCGTGGCGAATTGGACGAGCTTTTCGGTCGCCCATTTGCGAAACAGCGTGGCTTGTTTCGAGGACACTCGATAGCCAACCGAAATGACCATATCGAGGCTGTAGATGGCGGCAGGTCGACCCAGACTTGTTTGCGTTTTCCGCAAAGAAGTCGCCTCGTCGAGTTCGCCTTCTTCCAAAATGCCCGCAATATGTCGCGAAATCCTCGAGACGTCGCGCCCGAAAAGTTCGGCGATTTGCGCTTGGGTCATCCAGAGCCGGTCGCCGTCATAGCTTAGTTCGACGTGAAGGCCCGTGCCATCGCCATAGATAAGAAAACGATCTCCAGTCGTCTCATCCTCGCGTAGATGCACTGGTTCTAGATCCGACATAGCGCCGCGCCTCGATTCGAACAGAAAGTGAACAAGGCTAGCAGAAGGGCAATCGACATGCCAGTAGGGATGGACCCGATTGGTCCGTTCAGCGCCCCGGGTAGCGCAGCCGCCCGACGAAGCGCGCGAGGCTGGGGCGTTCGATCTTTTGCGCCGCGCGGCGATGCTTCCAGCCCTCGAAGCGCATCACCTGGTCGATGCGCCGCGCGAGGAAGGCGCGCGTGTCGGCATGGCCGTCGCTCTCGTCGTTCAGGAACACCGCCATCGTCGCGCCATAGACGCTGCCGAGGATCGCGCGCTTGCTGTAATGATTATGATCGGTCGCCGTATCGCCCGCGAGCCGCCACATCAGGTCGGCGGCGCGCCAGCCGAGCTTCGCCGCGAAGGGCATATTGGTCGGCAGCGCGAGCAGGGCGAGCGCGCGGCGCAACGCCTCGCGATTCGGCGCCAATATATCGATCCGCGCCTCGACCAATGTCGTGATCCGTTCGCGGATTTTCATGGTCGCGAGTTCGTCGGCCGGCCATTTCGCCGCCATTTGCGCGTCGATATCGGCGAACCAGGCATCGACCATGTCGCGCCCGCCGCCCGGAAAGGCGAGGCGCGCGACATCGGCATCGACGTGCGCGCGTGCGGCGGCATCGCCGAGCGCGGCATCGCTGAACCCGTCGAAGGCAGCCGATGCCGCGATCAGCGGCGCGAGCGCGGCGCGAATCTCTTCGAGCGTGGGATCGTCGGGAAGCGAGTCTAACGACATTGGGGCCATGACCGTCAGATAGGCCGCGCGGATCGGCTCGGCAACCTTATCAGCACCAGCGCCGCGCCGACCATCAGGCCGCCGAGCAGGTCGACGGGGCCGAGGAGTTCGCCGAACATCAGCCAGCCGGCGAGCGCGGCGATCGCCGGCTGGACGAGCAAGGTCAGCCCGATCACCAGCGGGGTGAAACGCGGCAGCGACCAGATCATCAGCCCCTGACCGACGATCTGGCTGGTCAGCGCGAGCAGGAGCAGCGGGGTCCAGTTGTGCGGGACGATGACCTCGTTCAGCGCGAAGGCGGTCGTCAGCAGGATCGGCGGGCAGACGATCGACGCGATGGCGAGCGCCGACCACGACCCGATCGTGCCGCGCACCCGCTGCATCAGGATGACATAGCCGGTGTAGAGCACGCCCGCGAGCAGGCTGAGCAGGTCGCCGACCAGATAGTCGGGCGACAGTTCGTAACTTTGCCCCATCAAGAGCGCCGATCCCGCGAAGGCGAGGCCGATCGCCAGCGCCTGCCACCCGCGCGGCAGCGTGCGGGTCAGGAAGATGCCCCAGATGACGAGCAGCAGGCTGGCGCAATTGCCGAACAGGGTCGCATTGGCGACCTTGGTCTGGAGGATGCCGATGTGCCAGGCGGCGAGATCGAAGGCGAAGAAGATGCCTGCGGCACCGGCGATAAGGATCGCCGAGCGCGGCGGCAGCCGCCCGCCGGTCTCGCGCCAGGCGAAGAAGAGCAGTACCGGCGCCGCGAGCGTCATCCGCCAGAAGGCCGAAGCGGTCGGCCCGGTGTCGGCGAGCCGCACGAGCATCGCGCCGATCGACAGCGCGATATTGCCCGCGAGCAGCGCGGCAAAGGCCCAGCGTCCCGTCTGTATCGCCTGGCTGCCGTCGCTCACTTCTTGTCCTGCCGTTAGATTTTCTTTTGCTACCCATGCTTGCGCCGGGCCGCCGCTGTCCATAGCTTCACGGCCCATAGCGGCGGCCCCGGGGGGCGTCGCTCAAAAAGATGTTCAGGAGACCCAAATGTCCGCATCGCTTCTCGACCCGATCAAATTGGGCGCTATCGACGCGCCGAACCGCATCATCATGGCGCCGCTCACCCGCGGCCGCGCCGGCCCCGGCTTCGTACCGAACGAACTCGCGCGCGACTATTATCGCCAGCGCGCCTCGGCGGGGCTGATCATCTCCGAAGCGACGGGCATTTCGCAGGAAGGTCTTGGCTGGCCGGCGGCGCCGGGTCTGTGGACCGACGCGCAGGTCGAAGGGTGGAAGCCCGTCACCGACGCGGTTCACAACGCCGGCGGGCGCATCGTCGCGCAGCTGTGGCACATGGGCCGCCTCGTCCATTCGGTGTTCAACGACGGCAAGCTGCCGGTGTCGGCCTCGGCGACGCAGGGCGAGGGCCGCGCCCACACCCCGGTCGGCCGCCGCGATCTCGAAGTCGCGCGCCCGCTCGAACTCCATGAAATCCCGCGCCTGATCGCCGATTATGCCAAGGCGGCCGAAAATGCGAAAAAGGCGGGCTTCGACGGCGTCCAGCTCCACGGCGCGAACGGCTATCTGATCGACCAGTTCCTGCGCGACAATGCGAACCTGCGCGACGATGATTATGGCGGCCCGGTCGCGAACCGCATCCGCCTGCTGCGCGAAGTCACCGAGGCGCTGATCGGCGTGTGGGGCGCCGACCGCGTATCGGTGCGCCTGTCGCCCAACGGCAATTCGCAGGGCGTCGACGACAGCAACCCCGAACCCCTGTTCACCGCCGCCGCCTCGGCGCTCGACGCGCTCGGCATCGGTTTCCTCGAACTGCGCGAGCCCGGCCCCGACGGCACCTTCGGGAAGACCGATGTGCCCAAGCAGTCGCCCGCGATCCGCGCGGCGTTCAAGGGGCCGCTGATCCTCAACAGCGACTACACCGTCGCGCTCGCCGAGGAAGCGCTCGCCAGCGGCGTCGCCGACGCGGTCGCCTTCGGCCGCCCGTTCATCGGCAATCCCGACCTCGTCGAACGCATCCGCGCGGGTGCAGACTGGTCGGCCGACAATCCGCAGACCTGGTATTCGCCGGGCCCCGAGGGCTACACCGACTATCCGGCGCTCCAGCCGGCGTAAGCGAATGGCATAAATCCTCCCCCTTGATGGGGGAGGCAGCGAGACCTGGCAGCTTGCTGCCTAGTCGCAGCGGAGGGGGTGCGGCCTCGGCCCGAAAACAAGGGCGCTGGCCGCACCATCACCCCCATCCAACTTCGCCTAGCGCCAAAGGCGTAAGGCTTCTTATCCTTCCCCCATCAAGGGGGAAGGGGAATAGGGTCGCGAACTAATTCCGCTCGGCGACCGCCTTGTCGACGATCCCGGCGCCGATCGGTCCCAATATGTTGCCGCCGAAGCGGAACAGCAGGAAGGCGCCGACGAACAGGATGATCGGCTCGATGAACATCACCACGATCGCCGCGATCAGCGCCACGAAGAACAAGGTCACGAAGCCGCCGCTCAGGGTCTGCTGACCCTTGGGGCCCAGCTCGATCGTGCGCGGGCCCTTGCTGTCCCACCATTTGCCGGTGACGATCGTCTTGCGCCCGCGCGCAAGCGGCGCCGGGCGTTCGGGGATGCGTGCGGGAGCGGGAGCGGGTTCGGGTCGGGTCGCCGGGCGCTCTGCCTTGGCCTCGGTCCATGGCCGGTTCGCGATGGGCCGGTTCTGCATCTCGGCAACCTTGGCGGCCATCCGCGTCTTGCCGGGATCGGTCGGCGCAGGCCGGGCCGGTTTGGGCTGGGCTTGCGTGGCCCGCGCCGCCGGCGGCGCGGCCGGTGACGGCGCAGGCGCCGGGCGTACGGGCCGGTTGGGTTCGACCCCCATCGCGCGGTCGTGCACATCCATGCGCTCGGCGGCGGTCGGCGGGGTCTGGCCGGTCGTCGTATCGATCACCACCAGCCGCCCGCCGCGTTCGACGACGGAGTATCGGCTGGGGGGTGGGCGATCAACCAATGCCGAATTGTTCCTTCAGGGCCAGCATGGCGATCGCGGCCTTCGCCGCTTCGCCGCCCTTATCCTTGCGCGTCTTGTCGGCGCGCGCAAGCGCCTGTTCTTCATTTTCGACCGTGAGGATGCCGTTGCCGATCGCGAGCCCGTCGAGCGTCAGCGCCATGATGCCGCGCGCGCTTTCGTTCGAGACGACCTCGAAATGATAGGTCTCGCCGCGGATCACCACGCCGAGCGCGACATAGGCGTCATAACGCCCGCTGTCGGCGCCGAGCGAGATCGCCGCGGGCACTTCCAATGCCCCGGGGACGGTCACCGTTTCGTGGCTATGCCCTTCAGCCTCGAGCGCACTGCGCACGCCGTCGAGCAGCATGTCGTTGAGATGACTGTAGAAACGGGCTTCGACGATCAGAACATGTGCCATTATGCGGCCTCCCCGGGGATCGAGCGTTCGCCGACGACCGACAGGCCATAGCCTTCGAGCCCGACGAGATTGTTATGCGACGGCGTCAGCAATTCCATTGCATGAACGCCAAGGTCGGCGAGGATCTGCGCGCCGATGCCATAGGTGCGCAGGTCCATGCCCCCCGACGGGGGCGGGGTCGCGTCGGCCTCGGCCGATCCGGGCAGCGGGCGCATCAGCATGACGATGACGCCTGCGCCGGCTTCGCCGATCGCATCCATCGAGCGTTGCAGCCGGCGTTTCTTCGCGCCGGGGCGCCCCATCAGATCGTCGAGCAGCGACACCGCGTGCATGCGCACCAAAGTCACGCCCGCGGGGTCGACCGCGCCCTTCTGCAGCACCATGTTGATGCTGCCGTCGATCTTGTTGCGATAGGATTTCAGGCGCCAGTCGCCGCCATAATCCGATTCGAAGGGTTCGTCGGACACGCATTCGACCAGCCGGTCGTTGCGGTGGCGGTACGCGATCAGGTCGGCGATCGTGCCGATCTTCAGCCCGTGGCGCCGCGCGAAGGGAACGAGGTCGTCGAGCCGCGCCATCGACCCGTCGTCGTTCATGATCTCGCAGATCACTCCCGAGGGGTTGAGCCCCGCGAGCCGCGCGATATCGACCGACGCCTCGGTGTGGCCGGCGCGCACGAGCACGCCGCCGTCGCGTGCGATCAGCGGAAAGACATGGCCGGGGGTGACGATGTCGTCGCGGCCCTTGGCGCCGTCGATCGCGACCGACACGGTGCGCGCGCGGTCGGCGGCCGAAATGCCTGTGGTGACGCCCTCGCGCGCCTCGATCGAGGTGGTGAAGGCGGTTTCGTGGCGGGTGCCGTTGGCGCGGCTCATCAGTTCGAGGCCGAGCAGGTCGACACGCGCCTTGGTCAGCGTCAGGCAGATCAGGCCGCGGCCGTGGGTCGCCATGAAATTGACCGCGTCGGGGGTCGCCATCTGCGCCGGGATGACCAGGTCGCCTTCATTCTCGCGATCCTCGTCGTCGACCAGAATGAACATGCGGCCGTTTCGTGCCTCGGCGATGATTTCCTCGGGCGTCGCCATCGGCGACAGGTCGCTGCCATGCGCCAGCCAGTTTTCCAGCTTGCGCAGCGTGTCGGCGGTGGGGTTCCAGCCGGGCGAATCGAGGTCGCGCAGGCTGTTGGCGTGAAGACCGGCGGCGCGTGCGAGTCCCGACCGGGACATGGCGCCGTCATCGACGATAGCGCGGATGCGCTCGATGAGTTGCGTGGACATGTCGCATAGTTTTCACATCATGGTGTGATTGTCAATGCGAATATCACATTGTCGTCGATGCAACGGCCTATTTCGGCCCGAACACCGCGCCGTTGTCGCGCAGCGGCGCGTCTGCCTTGACGTCAAGCAGCGCGAGCAGCTGCCCGCTGCGATCGTCGCGCTTGGCATAGTCGCGCGCCGACATGCCCGCGATATGATCGGCCTTGTCGGGGTTGGCGCCGCCGCGCACCAGCAAGCGCACCATCGCGCTGTTCTTGGCCTGCACCGCAAGGATCAGCGCGGTCTCGCCGCGCCGGTTGGTCTGGTCGACCGGGGCCTTCCGCTTCAGCAGTTCATCGCCGGCATCGGTGAAATTGAGCAGCGCGGCGTGCATCAGCGGGGTCATGCCCTGCCTGTCGCCAATCGACGGGTCGGCACCCTTATCGAGCATGAAGCGCACCCACACGGCATCGCGGCGTTTGGTGACGATGATCAGCGCGGTTTCGCCATTGTCGGGATGCCGCGTGTTGATCAGCGTTTCGTCGTCCTTGAGCGCCTCGGTCGCCTTGGTCCCGTCGCGGCTGTCGACCGCTTGCAAAAAGGCATAGCCGCCGCGGAACTGCGCGTGCGCGGCGGGTGCGACGGCGAGCGCGGCGAGCGCCGCGGCGAGCGACAGGGAAGCGATACGAAAGGCGGCGCGACGAACCATGACAGGATGACCTCGGGTACAGGGTGCGGCGTCCGTTTCCCGGCGGACGACGACAAAGGTTGATTTTCGGCGCTTAGCCCAGCAAGGCTGGCCCGATGATGAATAAGCTGAATATGGGCCAAAAGGGCCTTCGCGCAAGCCTGCTCCTTCTTGCGAGCGCGATGCTCGCCGCGTGCAACGGTCCGGCAGGACCGGCGCCCGACGCCAGGCCGCCGCTCGAAGGGGCGCGGATCGGCGGCCCCTTCACCCTTGTCGACCAAGATGGCAAGACCGTCCGCGACACCGACTTTGCAGGAAAGTACCGTCTTATCTATTTCGGCTACAGCTTCTGCCCCGACATCTGCCCGGTCGACCTCCAGAAACTGATGCTCGGCCTGTCGCAGTTCGAAAAGGCCGACGCGGTGCGCGGCGCCAAGGTCATGCCGATGTTCATCAGCATCGACCCCGAACGTGATACCCCGGCGGCGCTCAAGCCCTTCGTCGCGCGCTATCACCCGCGCCTGCTCGGGCTGACCGGCACCCCTGAACAGGTGGCCGCGGTCGCCAAGGCCTATGTCGTCCCCTATAGCAAAGTCGAGGGATCGGCACCCGACCGCTATCTGATGTCGCATGCACAGCTTGCCTTCCTGATGGACCCGGCCGGCAAGCCGCTCGCGCTGCTCCCGCTCGACGATGGCACCACCGACGACGACGAAGGCGCGCCCGACAAGGTTGCCGCCGAACTCGCGAAATGGGTGAAGTGACGACGCGGCCGAATTTCTGGGAAGCCCCGCTCGCCAGCATCGACGCCGGCGAGTGGGAAGCCTTGTGCGACGGCTGCGGCAAATGCTGCCTGCACAAGATCGAGGACGAGGATACAGGCCGCATCTATCCGACCAATGTCGCGTGCCGCCTGCTCGACCTATCGACCGCGCGCTGCAGCGACTACAAGCACCGCCGCCGCCATGTCCCCGACTGCCTGACGCTCACCAGGAAAAAGCTCGAGAGCATCGAATGGCTGCCGCAGACCTGCGCCTATCGCCTGCGCGCCGAGGACCAGCCGCTGCCCGAATGGCATTATCTCGTCTCGGGCGATCGCGATGCGGTCCACCGCGCGGGCCAGTCAATCGTCGGCTGGACCATCGGCGAACAGCTCGCCGGTCCGCTCGAAAACCATCTGGTCGAACGCGTTGTTTAGGTTTGCGACTCCGCGCGACGCCGAAGCGCCGCAGATCATCGTCGGCGACGATGCCTGGCCGGTGCGCCTCGTCCATCACGCGCGCTCGCGCCGCTATCGGCTCGTCTTCGACGCCGCGCGCGCCGAGCTGCGGCTGACCCTGCCGCGCCGCGGCAGCGCGACCAAGGCGCTGCGCTGGGCGAGCGAGCAGCAGGACTGGCTGGTCGAACAGGTTGGCAAGGCGGTGGCCTCGGTCGATATCGGTCCCGGCGCGCACGTACCCCTGTTCGGGGTCGACCGGCAGATCCAATGGGACCCCGCGCTGCCACGTGCCGTCCGGCTCGACGGCGAGATCATCCGGCTGGGCGGTCCCGCCGACGGCGTCGGCCGCCGCGTCGAACGCTGGCTGAAGGCGCAGGCGCTCGACCTGATGGCCGAGGAAAGCCGTGTGCTTGCGGCGCGCGCGGGGCTGGCGGTCGGCCGTATCGGGGTCGGCGATCCGCGCAGCCGCTGGGGCAGCTGCACCGCGACCGGCGACTTGCGCTACAGCTGGCGGCTGGTGATGGCGCCTGACCATGTTCGCCGTGCGACGGTTGCGCACGAGGTCGCGCATCTGCGCCATATGGACCATGGCCGCGCCTTCCATGCGCTGGTCGACGAACTGCACGACGGCGACGTCGCCGCAGCGCGCGCCTGGCTGCGCCGCGAAGGCCGCGGCCTCCACCGCTACCGGTTCGGCTAGGGTCAGGCCCTAGTTATTCTGCCCCGTCGGTTCGCGCGGCGGGACCCGCGTCGTCGTGCTCTTGACCGCCGGCGGCAGCGCTTTGTTCGCGGGCGGCGGCGCCTTGGGCGCCGGTTCGGGGCGCCCCGTCTGTTCATCGAGCCAGCGCTGGTCGAGCACGGGGGCGTCGTCCGGCGCCGGCTGCGCGGGGTCGCCGTCGGGGTTCGTCGGCGGACGGCTGTCGTAAGGCAGCTCAATCGGCATGCCATTGTCGTCGACCAGCCCGCCTTCGCCCGGCTCGCCCAGATAGGCTTCGTCTTCATCCTCGAGCTGCCAGTCGGGCAGCTTGACCTCGGTGTCGAACGCCTCGACCGGGCGCCGCGCCACCGCGATGCGCATGAAATCGGCAAAGGCCTTGGCCGGGGCGCGGCCACCCTGCAGCCCGCCGACCGCCTTGGCATCGTCGCGGCCCATCCACACGCCGGTGGTCAGCCCGCTCGAAAAGCCCAGGAACCAGCCGTCCTTGTTGCTCGACGTCGTGCCGGTCTTGCCCGCGACCGGGCGGCCGATCTGCGCCGCGCGGCCGGTGCCGGTGGCGACCGCCGTCTGCATCAGGTCGGTGATCCCCGCCGCGACCCAATTGTCGACCAGCACGGTGCCGCGCTCGGGCGCGCGCTGGTAGAGCAGCCGCCCGTCGGCGGTCGTGACCTTGGTGATGCCATAGGGTTCGGCCGACACGCCCTTGCGCGATATCGCGGCAAAGGCGGCGGTCATGTCGATCACGCGCACGTCCGACGTGCCGAGCACCATCGACGGCTGGGTGTTGATCGGGGTCGAGATGCCGAATCGGCGCGCCATATTGGCGACCGACGAGGTACCAACCTCATCGCCGAGTTTCGCCGCGACGGTGTTGACCGAATAGGCAAAGGCGCTGCGCAGGTCCATCGCGCCCGAGAAGCGGCCCGACGAGTTGCGCGGCGACCAGCCGCGGATCGTCACCGGCTCGTCGACCACTTCGTCGTCGACCTTATAGCCCGATTCGAGCGCCGCCATATAGACGAACACCTTCCACGCCGACCCGGGCTGGCGCACCGCCTGCGTCGCGCGGTTGTAGTTTGATGCGACATAATCGGTGCCGCCGACCATCGCGCGCACCGCGCCGTCGCGGTCGATCGACACCAGCGCGCCCTGTGCGCCGCCGGGGACATTGGCCTGGATCGCCGCAGTCGCGGCCCGCTGCATATTAAGGTCGATGGTGGTGTAGACGTCGATCGCCTCGCTGCCCTCGTCGATCAGCATGTCGAGCTGCGGCAGCGCCCAATCGCTGAAATAGCGTGCGCTGTTCTGCCCGGTTTCCTGCGCCATCTGGACGTCGGCGGGCTTGGCACTGTCGGCCTGCGACTGGGTGATCACGCCGGCGTCGACCATCACCTCGAGCACGACGCCTGCGCGGCCGAGCGCGGCCTGCGCGTCGGCGGTCGGCGAATAGCGCGACGGTGCCTTGACCAGCCCCGCGACCACCGCCGCCTCGGACAGCGACATCTGCGTCGCGCTATGCCCGAAAAAGCGCCGCGACGCCGCGTCGATGCCGTAACTGCCGCCGCCGAAATAGACCTTGTTGAGATAGAGTTCGAGGATCTCGTCCTTCGAGAATTTCCATTCTAGCGCCATCGACAGCACCATCTCGCGCAGCTTGCGCGTCCAGGTGTAGCTGTTCGACAGGAAGATGTTGCGTGCGAGCTGCTGGGTGATCGTCGAGGCGCCCTGCAGGCGGCGGCCGCTGCCGCGATTCTGCACCGCGACGACCGCGGCGCGCGTCATGCCGACGGGATCGACCCCGGGATGATAACGAAAGCGCCGGTCCTCGACCGCGACCATCGCGTCCTGCATCACCTGCGGCGTTTCGCCCAGCGTCAGCCAGCGCCCGTAATTGGGGCCCAAGGACAGGAAGACGGTGCCGTCGGCGGCGTGGACGCGGATCGTCTGGCCGGCGGGCGATTTCTTCAGTTCCTCGAAGCTCGGGATGCGCTGCACCGCGATGCCGACCGCGACCGCCAGCGCGACCGCGCCGACGAGCGCGAGGCCGAGGCCCCAGCGCACCGCACGGCGCAGCCAGACGCGCCAGCGCGGCGGCTCGCCTTTGGAAGGCGACCCGCCCGATTTGGCGCTACCTGACGATTTTCCTGACGAAGCCTGCTGTCTTTCGCGGCGCAAAGCCGATTCCCTTCCCTCGCTGCGCCCCTGTACGCGTCAGCCGCGAGGATCGGTCATCAACCCTCGCCGGTGGTTGCGTCATCCTGCCCGCGGTCCGCGAAGTCAAGCGCCGCGCTGTTGATGCAGTAACGCAGCCCCGTCGGTCCGGGTCCGTCGGGGAAAACATGGCCCAAATGGCCCTCGCACCTGGCGCAGCGCACCTCGGTGCGGACCATGCCGTGGCTGGTGTCGGTCAGCTCGGTCACCGCGCCGCCGTCGGCCGGCGCGGTATAGCTCGGCCAGCCCGACCCGCTGTCATATTTGGTCCGGCTGTCGAACAGAGGCTCGCCGCACCCGGCGCAGCGATAGACGCCGTCGCCCTTATGGTCGGTATATTTGCCGGTAAAGGCGCGCTCGGTGCCGCCCTCGCGCAGCACATGATGCGCCATCGGGTCGAGCGGCCTGGTCGTTTTGGGATCGGTCATGGAATGTCTCCTGGTAGGCGTACGGGGCGATGTTCGCAGCCGCGCGGCCGTTGGTACCAATATCGGGCGGGCGCCCGCTTTGCGCAAGGGGTTCGGGTCAGCCGCCGGGCAGCCGCGTCGCGCGCGACATCCAGCGCACCAGCGGCGGCGCGAGCCCCGCGATCCGCACCATCGGCGCGGCGCCCGAACGGCTTTCGCCCATCCGCCAAGCCATGTTGGCGAGCGCGAAGGGCCGCGCCATCCGCGCCGCAAGCGCGCGCTGATAGGCGGGCGACGCCTCGGCCCCGCGGTGCCGCCACGCCGCCACCGCCGCCTCGGCGCTGGCGAGTGCGATGCCCATGCCTTCGCCCGCCAGGCTCGGGATCACCCCCGCTTGGTCGCCCAGCCGGAACAGCCCCGGCGTCGTGACGCCGCTGCGCCAGCCATAGGGGACATGCCCGATCGCATCGATCGCCGCGCCCCAGTCGGCAAAGGCGAGCCGCTCGCCGAGCCGGGGGTTCTCCTCGCCGAGCCGGCGCAGCAGCGCCTCGGGCGCGCCGTCGAGCCGCGACTTGTGGACCGCGAGGCACAGGTTCGCGCTGCCGTCCTCCTGCCTGACCAGCCCCGCATAGCCGCGATCGAACAGGTGCAGTTCGACCGCGTCGCCGACCAGCCGGTCGAGCGCGTCGCCCCGCGGCAAGCGCAACCTTAATCCCATCACCGGGTCGGCCTGTTGCCACGCCGCGGGTTCGCGCGGAAACCCCCGAAAACCGTGCTTGCCCGCCGCGAGGAAGATCGATGGCGCCGCGAGCGAAGCGCCGTCGCGCGTCTGCACCGTGCCGCCCGCCAGCGCGGTGGCATGGACCCCGCGTTCGAGCCCGGCGCCCGCCGCCATCGCCGCCGCCTGCAAGGCCGAATCGAGCCGCCGCCGCGACACCCCCATCGCCGCTGCGGGCAGCATCGTCTCGCTCGCCGCGCGCCCGGCGAACAGCCGCACCCGCCGCACGACCTGCCCGCCGAGCGTCTTGCTATCGATCCCGAGCCCCGCGAGCCGCGCCAGCGATTGCCAGCTCAAAAAGCCGCCGCACAGCGCGTCGCCGGTTTCCCGCACGCGTTCGAGCAGCAATATCTTCGCCCCCTCGCGCACCAGTCCGATCGCCGCCGCGGCACCCGCCGGCCCGGCGCCGATGACCAGCGCGTCGGGGCCGGTCACCGCACCCGCTCGACGCACAGCCGATAGGGAAAGCTGCGAAAGATGCGGCACTGTGCGGCGCCATCGGTCAGGGCCGCGTCGAGCATTGCGGCCCACTCGGCCCGCCGAAAACTGCGTCCGACCGACAGCTGCCCGTCGCGCCGCACGATCGGGTCGACCCACGCCAGCGCCGCGAGCAGCGGATAGCCCGCGAAGGGGAGCCGCTGGCGATGGAGGTCGTTGACCAGCCAGCCGCGCGACGCCTCGCGGTCCATGAAGCGCAGGAAATCGCGCCGCTGATCGGGCGTCATATGATGGGTGACGAGGCTCGACAGGATGATGTCCCACCCCTCGCCCGCGAGGTCGCGATAATCGCCGGTTATGAAGCGCGCGGCGTTGCCGAGCCGCGTTTCGGCGACCGGCGCGCTCTTGGGATTGAGGTCGACCCCGACAAGGTCGAGCGCGACCCCGCGCTTGTCGCCCCAGCGCGCGATCCGCGCCAGCATGTCGCCCGCGCCGAAGCCGACATCGAGGATGCGCCATGGCCTGGCGCCGATCCTGCGTGCCCGCACCCGGTCGAGGAAGCCCAGGGTCGGGCGCGCCGCGAGTGTCAGCGCATTGATCCGCGACAGGTCGGCGAGCACCCTGGCGTAACGCGCGGGCGGCAGTTCGACCGCGTCCATCTCCTCCTCGGCCTCGATCGGCGTCGCGAGGCTCGCGAAGGGGTTCATGACGCGGTGAAGCGGATCGCCTCGGCGGCGAGCCCCGGGCCGAAGGCGATCGCGATCCCTTCGCCCGTCGCCTTCCGCTCCATCATGCGTGCGAGCACGAAGAGGATCGTCGCCGACGACATATTGCCCCACGCCGCGAGGACGGCGCGGCTGTCGGCGAGCGCATCGGCAGGGACGTGCAACGCCGCCTCGACCGCGTCGAGCACCGAGCGCCCGCCGGCATGCACTGCGAGCAAAGGCGGCGGCGCATCGCCGCCGAACAATTGTTCCTGCACCGCCGGCTCGCCGAGCGCGGTGCGCAGCCGCCCCGGGACCTCGCCCGACAGCTGCATTGCAAACCCCTTGTCACCGACGTCCCAGCGGATGAGGTCTTCGCTTTGCTCGAGCGCGAGACTGCGCCCTTCGCCCAGCGCCAGCCCGTACGGCTCGGCCGAAACGATCCCCGCCGCCGCGCCGTCGCTGAACTGGAGCATCGCGAGCAAAGGCTCGGGCTGGTCGGCGAGGCTGAGGTGCAATGTCGACAATTCGACGCTGACCACCAGTACCACGGCATCGGGTTCGGAGCGCACGATATGGCGCGCGTTGCGCAGCGCGGTGACCCCGGCGTAGCAGCCCATGAAACCGATCAGCACCCGCTCGACCGTCGGGGGCAGGCCCAGCTTGCGCGCAACGATCTGGTCGATCCCCGGCGCGACGAAGCCGGTGCAGCTTGCGACCACCAGATGCGTGACGCGTGCGGGGTCAAAGGCGTCGCCGAGCTTGGCGATGGCCGAGAGCGCCAGCTCGGGGGCATGCGCGGCATAGGCCGCCATGCGGACCGACGTCGGCGGCAACCCCGGCACATCATAGAAACCGCCCGGTGCGACCGGCGAACCGCCGTCCTTCGTCGGCGGCAGCACCGACCAGCGATGGTCGATCCCCGATCGCGCCGCCATGCGCGCAAAGATCGCGCGCACCCGCTCGTCGGTCAGCCGCGGCGTCGCCCAGTCGATGAACGCCTGATGGATGTCATGATCGGGCGTCGCGGTGGCGAGCGCATTGAGCCAGGCGGTGGAAGCGGCGGACATGGCGCTGTTTGGATCAAAAGCCTTGGACTGGCCAGCGGATAAGCGCCCGTCTCCCTTTACCGCGACTTAACCATGATCGGGCTATCGATCAGGCGTGGGACCGCGCCTTTTCCTTGCCTTTGGCCTGTTGCTGGCGACGCCTTCGGGAGCCGCGGCGCAGTGCATGCTGTGCGGAGCCGACGGCGCATCGAGTGGCATCGCGAGTCGCAAGGCCGAAACGCCGCTGCGCGTCGACGTCGAAACCCAGCTCGACATGGGCCGCGTCGCGGTCGGTGCGGGCGGCGGCGCGGTCGAACTTGACCCGCTGTCGGGCGCGCGTCGCCTCAGCGGCGACGTCGTCGACCTCGGCGGTTTCGCGGTCACCGGCACCGTTACCGTGACCGGCGAACCCGGCGCCGCGGTCCGCGTCATCCTGCCGACCAGCGTCGATCTCGACAGCGACCGCGGCCGCCGCGCGCGCGTCTCTGGCCTCGTCACCGACCTCAATGCCGCGCCGCGCCTCGGTCCCGACGGCCGCCTGCAATTCCGCTTCGGCGGCCGCCTCCAGGTCGCGGGCCTCGACGACGGCGACTATCGCGGGCGCATCCCGGTAACCGTGGAATATCAATAGGCCAGGCGCAAAGTCCCTTGCTCTCGGCGCTGCGGCGCCGCACACGGGATGCGGGTCTGCCTGTTGATGTCCTTTTCGGGAGAAGAGATGTGATCGTGCGGCCTTGCCTCGCCCTTTGCCTGCTCGCGCTGCCTTTCGCGCTGCCCGCGGCAGCGCAGGATGCATCCGAAGCGAAATATAAGGGGGTCGCGAGCCGCGCCGGACCGCCGACGCTGGTCGCGCGCTATGGCGCCGACGACCTGCGCAGCGGCCAGCTTCGGCTTCCGCCGGGCAAGGGGCCATTCCCGGTCGCGGTGATCGTCCATGGCGGATGCTGGACCGCGTCCTATGACACGATGGCCGGCACTGCGGCGGTGGCCCAGGCACTGACCGACCGCGGCATCGCGACCTGGAATATCGAATATCGCCGCATGGGCGACGAAGGCGCGGGCTGGCCCGGGACCTTCGAAGATGTCGGTGCGGGGATCGACTATCTCGAGACGCTGGCGAAAACCTATCCGCTCGACCTGTCGCGGGTGACGATCGTCGGCCATTCGGCCGGCGCGCATCTCGCCCTATGGGGCGCGTCGCGCTCCAGGCTCGGCCCGGCCTATGCGCCGCGGGTAAGGCCGGTGTCGGTGGTCCAGATCGATGGCCCGGCGATGCTCGCGCCGCTCGTCGGCCCCGACGCCGCGGTGTGCGGCCGGCCGGTGATCGTGCCGCTGATGGGCGGAACCCCCGCCGACCGCGCCGCCGAATATGCGCTCGCTTCGCCCGCCGACCAGCTGCCGCTCGGCATCCGGCAATTGCTGGTGCAGGCCGCGCTCACGCCCTTCATGGCGCCCTACGCCGACGCCGCGCGCGCGGCAGGCGATCCGGTTGAGGTGATGCAGGGGGGCGAGGATCATTTCGACGTGGTCACCCCCGGTACGCCGCTTGGCGACAAGGTGATCGATTTCATCGCCAGCCGTGCCTTCGCGGCCGACGCGCCGAAACCCTGACCGCGATCAGTCGCGCGACCCGAACAGCGCCGTGCCGACGCGCACATGCGTCGCGCCGAGCATCACCGCCGTCTCATAATCGCCGCTCATCCCCATCGAGCGCAGCGGCAGGCCATGGCGTTCGGCGAGTTCGTCGAGCAGCGCAAAATAGGGCGTCGGCGCGACATCGGCGGGCGGGATCGCCATCAGGCCTTCGATCGCGAGTCCCGCATCCTTCGCCTCGGCGAGAAGCGCGGGCAGGTCGGCGACCGGACAGCCGCCCTTCTGCTCCTCGTCGCCGATATTGACCTGCACGAAGAATATCGGCTGCTTGCCCGTCTTGGCACAGGCCTTGGCGAGCGCCTGCACCAGCGACGACCGGTCGACCGAATGGATCGCGTCGAACAGCGTGACGGCTTCCTCGGCCTTGTTCGACTGGAGCTGGCCGATCAGGTGGAGCACGACATCGGGCGTTTCAGCGCGTAGCGCGGGCCATTTGCCCGCGGCTTCCTGCACGCGATTTTCGCCGAAATGGCGCTGCCCCGCGGCGATCAGCGGACGAATCGCGTCGGCGTCATGCGTCTTCGACACCGCGATCAACTGCACGTCGGCCGCCTTGCGCCCCGCGCGCGCCGCCGCGGCGGCGATTCCCGCTTCGACCCCGGCCAATCGCTGCGCTGCGTCTTTCATCACTCGTCCTTCGCTCGTGCCAGCGCGTTGCGCGCGGCGGCGACGCGCCTATAGAAAAGGCGATGCCCGGGCGCCACCCTTTCGCGAAACCGTCAGCCCGCCGGCCCTTGGTCTGGCTGTTCACCGACGCGCGGCTCGGCGGGGCACTGTTCGCGGCGGCGGCACAGCTGCCGCCGGGCAGCGGCATCGTGATCCGCGAGGATGATCGCGTTCCTGGCGAGCGCTGGCGCCTCGCGCGCCGCCTCGCGGCGATCGCGCGCGTGCGAAAGCTCACCATCCTGCTCGCCGGCCCGCCCGCGCTGGCGCGGCGCTGGGGTGCCGGCGGTGTCCATCTTCGCCAGCGGAACGCACGGCAGGCGGCGCAGGCGCATCGCCTCGGCCTGATCGTCTCGATGCCGGTGCATGACCCCCGCGAAGCCTGCGCCGCGCGCCGCGCCCGCGCCGATCTCGCCTTCGTCTCGCCGCTCCATCCGACGCGCTCGCATCCCGGCGCCGCCACGCTCGGCCGCCAGCAATGGCTGCGCCTCGCGCGGCTCAGCGGCGCGCAAGCCGTTGCGCTCGGCGGACTGACCCCGGTACGCGCTGCGACGCTGCGCCGCGCGAGCAAGGCAAGCGGCCTCGTTCCCGGTTGGGCGGCGATCGATCATTGGCTGGAAAAAGCGGCAAAGCGCCGAATCTAGGTTCGCTTAGAAGCGGAACGCGGTCCCGACATACACCGCCTGACTGTCGCGGCGGGTATCGGTCAGCGGCTGGACGCTGTCCTCGCTCTTGTACCGCACCCCGGCGGTGACATCGAGATTCCTGGTCAGGCGATAGCTGCTGACGACGTCGACGGCCTGTTCGTCGCCGGGCGCGGTCAGGCGGTCGGTCGCGCCGGCAGGGTCGCTCGGCCGCGCGGTCATGCGCGTCGCAAAGCGCGACTTCTTTTCATTCTGCTCGGGCGCCTTCGCCTGCGGCAGGTTCCTGAGGTCGACGCCGCGCGGCAGTGTCGGGGTCACGAATTTCTCGAACCCGACCGATGCACCCAGATTATAGGCGACGGGGGTGATTGCGACGGGCGCCTTGCGGCCCTGTGCCAAGGCCGAGGTCATCGCGGCGCTCGACGCATTGTCACGGGCGCGAATCACCACGGTGATCGCACGGTTCTGGCGATTCTCGTTGGTCAGCGCCGGGGTGAAACTGAAATTGTTGCGCGCATCGGCCGACACCTTGGCATAGCGCGCGATCAGCCGCGGATCGCCCGATGCGGGGGTGAATTGCCCCAGCAGCGTTTCGGACAGGCTGGTTTCGCGAATGCGGTCGGCGCGGCTCATCGCGGCGAGCGCGGGGGGCAGGGCGAGCGAAACGGTCGCCATAACGACGACCCCTGCTTTCCAGAAACGGCGCGAATTGCGCGGCATTGTCTGCGACTCCAACCCCAGTACCCGGCCTAGATAGGCCTAACGCGCCGACTTTTCCAGTGATTCGCGAGAAAGCAAATCTTTATCGCCCAATTTTCATCGGCCTGTTGCGCGATCACCACAGTGCGCCGTCAAGCTGACTCCCCGATGAACACCGCGAACAAGCCGATTGCCGCGCTTGCCGCCGCGCGGCAACGGCGATAGAGACGCTGGAAATCCAGCAAGCGCGGCGATCGTCCGCGCCCGATCAATAAGGTGTTTCGGCATGTTCCAGCTTCCCGTCCCTGCCACGCTCGGTCGCCGTTCGGCCGCGCTCGCGCTCCTCGGTGTCGCGGCGCTCGGTCTTTCGGCGTGCGGCGGCAAGGAACGGCCGCGCGCCGATCTCGCCGCGAGCCAGGTCACGACGATCGGCGTGAACTCCTATCTGTGGCGCGCCAGCCTCGACGCTTTGTCGTTCATGCCGCTGCTCCAGGCTGATTCGTCGGGCGGCGTCATCATCACCGACTGGTACGCCAACCCGGGCAACCCGAACGAGCGCATGAAGGTCACCGTGTCGATCCTCGACCGCGACCTGCGTGCCGACGCGCTGCGCGTCGCCGCCTCGCGTCAGGTCGCCCAGAACGGCACTTGGGTCGATGCGCCGGTGCAGGCGGCGACGGTGCAGAAGCTCGAGGAAATCATCCTCACCCGCGCCCGCGACCTGCGCCGTTCGGCCTTCGAGGGCTAATATCCGGGCGCGGACACGCGCCGACAGACATCAACGGGGTAGACAAGAATGACCCGCGAAACGCGCTTTGGCGCCCTCGCCGCCGATGCCCGCTGGCAGGCGGCGTGGGACGCCGCGAACAGCTTTGCCACGACCGACACGGCGGAGAAGCCCAAGGCCTATATCCTCGAGATGTTTCCCTATCCCTCGGGACGCATCCATATGGGCCATGTCCGCAACTATGCGATGGGCGACGTGCTCGCGCGCTTCAAGCGGATGACCGGCCACGACGTCCTCCATCCGATGGGCTGGGACGCCTTCGGCATGCCCGCCGAAAATGCGGCGATGGAAAAGGGCGTCCACCCCGGCGGCTGGACGCGCGACAATATCGCGTCGATGCGCGCACAGCTGAAGCGCCTCGGCCTCGCGATCGACTGGAGCCGCGAGCTCGCGACCTGCGAACCCGATTATTATGGGCAGGAACAGGCCTTGTTCCTCGACCTGTTCGCGCACGGCCTCGTCACGCGCAAGCACAGCTACGTCAATTGGGATCCGGTCGACATGACCGTGCTCGCGAACGAGCAGGTGATCGACGGCCGCGGCTGGCGCTCGGGCGCGCTCGTCGAGAAGAAAAAGCTGTCGCAGTGGTTCCTCAAGATCACCGACTTCGCCGAGGAGTTGCTCGACGGATTGGGCAGCCTCGACAGCTGGCCCGACAAGGTGCGGCTGATGCAGGAAAACTGGATCGGCAAGTCGCAGGGGCTCGAGTTCAGCTTCAAACTCGCCGGCGGCGCGCCGGGCTTCGACGTCTTCACGACGCGCCCCGACACCCTCTATGGCGCGAGCTTCGCGGCGATCTCGCCCGACCATCCGCTCGCCGAGCGCCTCGCGAAGGAGTCGCCCGAACTGGCGGCGTTCATCGAGGAATGCCGCCGTCAGGGCACCGCCGCCGAGCAGATCGACACCGCCGAGAAAATGGGCTTCGACACCGCCCTGTCGGTCGAGCATCCGCTCGATCCGAACTGGCACCTGCCCGTCTGGGTCGTGAACTATGTGCTGATGGACTATGGCACCGGCGCGATCTTCGGCTGCCCGGCGCACGACCAGCGCGACCTCGACTTCTCGCGCAAATATGGCCTGCCCGTCCACCGCGTCATCGCCGATGGCGACGAGACCGCGCAGCACTTTGCGGGCGACGAGGCCTACACCGGCCCCGGCAAGCTGGTGAACAGCCATTTCCTCGACGGCATGACGATCGACGAGGCGAAGGCCGCGATCATCGCGCGCGCCGAGCATGAGGGCTGGGGCAAGGGTACGACCGTGTGGCGCCTGCGCGACTGGGGCGTCTCGCGCCAGCGCTATTGGGGCACCCCGATTCCCTTCATCCACTGCGCCGCGTGCGGCATGGTGCCGGTGCCCAAGAGCCAGCTCCCCGTGGTGTTGCCCGAAGACGCCGATTTCTCGGTCCCCGGCAATCCGCTCGACCGCCACCCGACGTGGAAGCATGTCGCCTGCCCGACCTGCGGCGGCGAAGCGGTGCGCGAGACCGACACGCTCGATACCTTCGTCGATTCGAGCTGGTATTTCCTGCGCTTCGCGTCGGCGCCGTCGGACAAGCCGTTCGACGCCGACGTCATCCGCCGCTGGCTGCCCGTCGATCAATATATCGGCGGCATCGAGCATGCGATTCTCCACCTGCTCTACGCGCGCTTCTGGACGCGTGCGTTGAACAAGCTGGGCATGATCGATATCAAGGAGCCTTTCGCCAGCCTGTTCACGCAGGGCATGGTGACGCACGAGACCTACAGCCGCGAACAGGGCGAAGGCCTGCCGCCGATGTTCTTCACCCCCGATGAGATCAGCCGCTCGGCGGACGGCGCGACGCTCGAATCCGACGGCGCGCCGGTTCAGGTCGGCCGCGTCATCAAGATGTCGAAGTCGAAGAAGAATGTCGTCGATCCCGATGCCATCCTCGACCAATATGGCGCCGACGCTGCGCGCTGGTTCATGCTCTCCGACAGCCCGCCCGAGCGCGACCTGCCGTGGAGCGAGGCGGGCATCGAGGGCGCCTGGCGTTTCGTCCAGCGCCTGTGGCGGATCTTCGGCGATACCGAAAATATCGGCGACGGCAGCGAGGACAAGGTGCTTGCCCGGAAACTGCACCAGGCGATCGCTGGCGTCGCCGCCGACATCGAGGCGCTCGGTTTCAACAAGGCGGTGGCCAAGATCCACGCACTCGCCAACGACATCGAAAAGGCCAAGCCTTCGGCGACGCGTGCCGAGGCGTGCCGGACGCTGATCCTGCTCGTCGCGCCGATGCTGCCGCATCTTGCCGAGGAAGCCTGGGCTGCGCTGCCCGAAAGCCAGCGCAGCACCGCGATGATCGCCGACGCCGCCTGGCCCGACGCCGATCCGGCGCTGCTCGTCGACGACGAGGTGACGATCGCGATCCAGATCGCCGGCAAGCTGCGCGACACGATGACCGCCGCCAAGGGCGCCGAGAAGGACGCGCTCGAAGCCGCCGCGCTCGCGCGCCCGCGCATCGCCGAACTGCTCGCGGGTGCTGCGCCCAAAAAGGTGATCGTGGTTCCCGACCGGCTCGTGAACATCGTTCCCTGATTGGCAGGCCGCGGAACTTATGCGCCCCACCTCCGTTCGTCCCGAGCGAAGTCGAGGGACGTCCGATGCAACCCTCGGCGTGTCTCGACTTCGCTCGACACGAACGGCGATTAGAGGCATGGATGACAGCGATGCGTAGCCTTCTCACCGCCTCGATCGTCGCCGCCTCGCTGCTTCTCGGCGGCTGCGGCCTGCGCCCGCTCTATGCCAGCGGCAGCGACGGCGCGGTGGCGACGATCCTCGCCGACGTCGACGTCGCGCCGATCGAGGGGCATCAGGGCTGGCTCGTCCGTAACGCGCTGCGCGACCGCCTCGTCGCGGCGCAGAACGGGCAGGGCGCGGGCAAACGCCTGCGCCTCGACGTCAAGCTCGAGGACAGCATCACCGGCTTCGGCGTCCGCGCCGACGATGCGGTGACCCGCGAGCGCCGCACGCTGCGCGCGCGTTACCAGCTCGTCGATGCCGCGAGCGGCGAAGTGCTGCTCGACGCGACCGCCTTTTCGGACGCCGGGATCGACGTCGTCGGCAGCGAATATGCGACGATCGCCGCCGAATCGACCGCGCTCGAACGGCTGTCGTCGGCGGTCGCCGACCAGATCGTCGCGCGCCTCGCGGTCTTCGCCGACCGCGGTGGCGGGCGCAATGCCGACGCCCCGCCGGCCCCGGTCGTCACGCCCGGCGGGCAATGAAAAGCGTCAAGCCGCAAGACCTCGAACGCGTACAGCGGCTCGACCAGCGCTTCATCCTCCTCACCGGTCCCGACGACGCGACGATGGAGGTGCTCGCGGCGAAACTGACCGGCCTCGCCGGCAAGGACGCCGAACGGCTCGACCTCGTCTCGTCGCAAATGTCGCAGGACCCTTCGCTGCTCGCGGCCGAGGCCGCTTCGATGTCGCTCTTCGCCGGCGCGCGCATCATCCGGCTCGACATCCTGGGCAGCGGCGACGATTGCCTCGCCGCGGTCGAGGCGCTGCTCGCCGCCGACAGCGCGATCAACCCGGTGATCGCGACCGGCGCCTCGGTCACCGCCAAGTCGAAGCTGGTCAAGCTCGTCGAGGGATCGGATCATGGCGTCGCCGCCATCTGTTACCAGCCCGACCGCCGCGCGCTGATCGGCATCGCGATGGCCGCGGCCGACGAACAGGGCCTCCGGCTCGGCAATGCCGAGGCGCAATTGCTCGTCGACCTCGTCTCGGGCGATCAGGCGCTGATGCGGCGCGAGCTCGAAAAGATCGCGCTGTACCTCGATGCCGGCCGCGACCGCCAGCGTCAGGTCGCCGCCGCCGACATCGCCGCGCTCGGCGCCGCGACGCATGAAGAGGATGTCAGCGAGGTCATCAATACCGCGCTCGGCGGCAAGGTGCGCGATCTGCCCGCGATGTTCGCCACCGCCGCCGCGGTCGGGGTCGCCGAAATCCGCGTCATTCGCGCACTGGCGATCCGCGCGACGCAATTGGCGCGGCTGCGCGCCGAGGTCGATGCCGGCGCGCATCCGGCGACCGTCGTCGCGGCGAAGAGCAGCGGGGTATTCTGGAAAGAACGCGACGCCGTTACCGCTCAGCTCCATATCTGGGATTCGCTGCGCATCGCGCGGCTGATGAGCCGGTTGCTCGACTGCGAACGCAGCCTGAAAGCATCGGGCACCGCCGGCGGGGTGCTGTTCAAGAAACTCGTCACCGACATCACTCACCAGGCTGCACGGGCGCGCTAAAAAACGCCGCCCCTGTAAGGGACGACGCTTCATTCACGCCGTCATTCGATTTGCCCCCTTGGGGAGGGTCCGTCGCGGCAGTGCCCGGCCGCGACGGACCTCCCGCCCCTCCGCACAAGGAGGAGGGGGGAGAGAGGGTTCAGAACTGGCCGCGCAGCGTGATCCCATAGGTGCGCGGCTCGCCCGGGAAGCCGACGAACAATTTGTTCGCGGTCGCCGGGAAACCGAGCGCGGCGGGCGCGGCGACCGAGCGGAAACCGTTCGCCCCCTGCAGCGGCATGTCGGCGCCGATCTGGTAATATTTGCGGTTGAGCAAATTCTGGCCCCAGAATTCGACCCCCCAGCGCCGGTCGGGGCCAAAGATGCCGATGCGGCCGTTGAACACCGCAAATCCGTCCTGCACCTTTTCGATGTCGAGGTTCGACCCGGTGTTGGTGTCGCTCTGCAGGCGCGTGTCGAGATAGAAGAGCGCGCTCATCCCGGACGTCCCGATCGGCGGGGTCCAGCTGATCCCCGCGGTCGCGACATATTTGGCGGCGTTCGACACTCCGCGACCGGGCAGCTGGAACAGCACCGGCGACAGCGGCCGCCCCCCGGTACCGACGAGATTGCGGCGATAGAGGGTGTCGACATAGGTCAGCCCCATATTCACCGACAGATAGCGCGCCGGGCGCAGGAAGGTCTCGATCTCGAGCCCCTTGGCGACGACCCCGGGCTCCAGCCGGTCGGCGGCGCAGGCGCCGGTGACCGCGCTGTTGTCGATCGGCCCCGTCCCCAGGTCGTCCTTGCACGCCTGGATATTGGTCACCTCGAAGTTGATGCCGTTGAAGGTGTTGAGCTGGTAATTGCTATATTCCTGATAGAAAGCGGCGACGTTCACATCGACGCCGGGACCGTCCCATTTGACCCCCAGCTCATAGGCATCGACCTTTTCGCTTGCGAACTGCAGATCGCTGGCTTCCGGGCGGCCGTTGCCCGGGGTGTTCGCGGGACGCGCGATCGCCGCGGTGCAGGCGGCGTTCTGCGCTGCCGATCCCGCCGTCGTGCTGCACGGCCGGTCGAGCGCCGAATAGTCGAGGTTGAAGCCCCCGGCCTTGTAGCCCTTCGATGCCGAGGCATAGACGAGCAGCGACGGGTCGGGTTTCCAGCTGAGCACCGCGGTGCCGGTCCACTGGCCTTCGCTGAATTTCGTCCCCGGCGCGCCCGCGACGATGTCGGGCGCGGTGCCGTTGATCACGCAGGCAAGGCTCGCCAGCGCCTGCAGCGGCGAGTTGACGATTGCCGGGCACAGCGTGTTGGTGAAATTGGCATCGCCCTCCAGCGTCTTCTTTTCGTGCGTGTAGCGCGCGCCGATCGTCAGCGTCAGCTTGTCCTCGATGATGTCGAAGCTGTTGTGGGTAAACAACGCATAATTGGTGCTGCGCTGGTGGAAGGTCGACCCGTTATTGCCCGTGAAATTCAGCCGCGCGGCGCCGAGCAGCGGGGCGATATTCTGGAATCCCGGGAAGCTCGCCAGCGGCAGATTCGAACAGGTCGCCGAGGTCGGGTTGACCAACGTCGGCGCCAGCGCGGCGGCGGCGAGGCAGTTGGCGTAACGTTCATAATCGCCGCCATATTTGATGTCGTCGTCGACATCGAGTTTCTCGTTCGCATAATAGCCGCCGACCAGCCAGTCGAGCCGCCCGTCGAGCGCCTCGCCCTGCCACCGCAGTTCCTGTGTGAACAGGCGGAAACGGCGGTCGAGGTCGGTACGGCGCAGGATGTCAAGCGCGTTGAAATCGCCGTCCTGTCCCTGCGCATTCTTGTAATCGCGATACGCCGTGATCGAAGTCACCGTCGCGGCGCCCAGCTCCCAATTGAGCTCGCCCGATACACCCCAGTCCTTGGTGTCGGAGCGATAGGGAACCCCCGGGGTGTTTGCCTGCTGCCGGATGAAGCTCTCACCCGCGGGCGCGACCTGGTGGTTGGCGCCGAGGAATTGCAGCAGCGGCAGCAGCGTGTTGGGCGAAGCGACCGGGAAACCGTCGGCCCCGCGCGTCAGGTTGCGCACCGGGTTGAGCAGCACGCCGCCGCAGCAATTCTCGTTGCGCTGGCTGTAATCGGCGATCAGCCGAAATTTCAGGCTTTCGGTCGGCTCGAACAGCAGCTGTCCTTTGACCAGCCAGCGGTCGCGGTCGTTGATGTCGGGCTCGCCTGCGGTGACATTCTTGATGAAGCCGTCGCGCCGTTGCCAGACGCCGTCGACGCGCAGCGCCGCCTTGTCTCCCAGCGGCGCGTTGATCATCCCGTCGACGCGCCAATAATCATAATTGCCGTAACTCACCGATCCCTTGCCGGCGAAGGCGCCAAGTTCGGGACCCTTGGTCACGATATTGATCAGGCCGGCGGTCGAGTTGCGCCCGAACAGCGTGCCCTGCGGCCCGCGCAGCACCTCGACGCGTTCGATGTCGCCCAGTTCGGACAGGCCGACCCCGGTGCGGCTGCGATAGACGCCGTCGATGAACAGCCCGACCGAGCTTTCGAGGCCGGGGTTTTCGCCGACCGTACCGATGCCGCGGATGCGCGCCGTAAAATTGACCTCGCTCGTCGCGCCCGACACCAGCAGCGACGGGGCGACCTGACCCAACGCGCGCACGTCGGTCGCGCCCGTTTTTTCCAGCGTCTCGCCGGTCACCGCCGACACCGCGATCGGCACGTCGGACAGCGCTTCGCTGCGCCGTGTCGCGGTGACGATGATCGTGCCGTCGTCGGGCGCCTCGGCGCCCTGCGGCGCGGCGTCCTGCGCCCAGGCCGGCGCTGCCGCCATGGCCACGACCAGCGACGCACCCAGCGCGCTGCTACGGGCGAAACGCGCAATTCTCCCACCTTTTGTCATCGTCATCCTCCCACATGCTTATTTTATTCTCAGAGATGATAACAAATTTGAGGCAGGAATCCACAACGAAAACCGCCCGCATCCGGGGGGATGCGGGCGGCTCTCAAGGTCCTGAAATCAGGCGGTTTGCGGCTTAGAACTTGCCGCGCAACGTCACGCCATAGGTCCTGGGTTCGGCCAGGAACTGCGAGAAGATCTGGCGGCCGCCCGGATATTGAGGGTCGGCGAAGGCGGTGCCGGTCGAGGTGCCGCCTTCCTGGAACGGCGAGTTGAACGCTACCTGGGCATATTGTTTGTTGAAGATATTCTGGCCCCAGAATTCGACGCCCCATTTTTCGTCCGGGCCGCGGATGCCGATGCGGGCGTTGAAGATCGCATAACCATCCTGCTCCTTCTGCGGGAACAGGTCCGACCCGGTATTGTAATCGCTGGTCATGCGGCCATCGACATAGACGAGCCCGGTCAGGCCGCTGCTGCCGATGTCGGGGGTCCAGGCGACGCTGCCGGTCGCGACCAGTTCGGGCGCATTCGACAGGTTGTTGCCGGGCAGCAGGCGCAGCGCCTGGTCGAGCGGAGCGCCCGAATCATTGCCGACCAGGTTGCTGCGATATTTGGTCTTCGCATAGGTCAGGCCCGCGCTCATGCGGAAGCTCGGCGCCGGAACCAGCGAGGCTTCGAGTTCGACACCCTGCGTCCGCACGCCATAGGTGACGTCGTCGGCGGCGCAAGCGCCGGTCGTTGCCGCCGCCGCATTATAGTTGGGCGCGCCGGTAAACTTGCTCTGGTCGCGATCACCGCCGTTTAGGTCGGTCGAACAGCCGTTGACATTCTGCACCAGGAAGACGGTACCGTTAAAGGTATTCAGCTGGAAGCTGCTGAAATCCGACCGGAAAGCGGTGACGCCAAAGCTGAACGGACCGGTGCCGTATTTGGCACCGATTTCGTAGCTGTCGACCGTTTCGGGATCGAACTGGAGGTTGCTCACCAGTGCCTGCGCCCCGCCGACCGCCGCAAAGGGCAGGATCGGCGACTTGAGCGCCGAGCGGTCGAGGTTGAAGCCACCCGCCTTATAGCCGCGCGAATAGCTCGCATAGACCATCAGGTCGTCGATCGGCTTGTACGACAGGATCGCGGTGCCGGTGAACTCGTCCTCGCTGCGGCTGTCGTTGATCGACACGCCGTTGAGTTCGGCGGTCGAATTGCCCTGGCAGCTCAGGCCGATCAACGCGCCCGCGAGCGCGCGCGCCGTGGCGTTGGTGCTCGACAGGTCGTCGAGGACCAGGCCCTGCACCGTGGTGCAGACGGTGTTGTCGTTGGTGAAGGACGCCGCGAACTTCTTCTTGTCGTTGGTGTACCGCAGGCCGAAGGTGAAATCGAGCTTGTCGGTGATGTGGACGATATTGTGCGTGAACAGCGCCCAGTTCTTGCCGTTCTGGCGGTAGCTGTCGTTGATGCTGCCACGGTCGCGCAGATTGTCGAGCGCGGTGAAGGCCGCGACGATGTCGGGACCCGACGCGCCGCTGGCCCCCGCGATCGTCGCCGGGCCGACGCCGGGCGCGACGCACAGCGGATTGGTCGGCGAATAGAGGCCGGCAAGGCCGCCGCCCGAAATAACGCGGCAGGTCGCGAACCGGCCGTACTGGTTGCCGAAGCGCAGATTGTCGCGAACGGTCAGCTTTTCATTGGCATAGAAGCCGCCGACCAGCCAGTCGAGCTTGCCGTCGAACGCTTCGCCCTGCAGACGCAGTTCCTGGGTGAAGGTGTGGAACTGGCGATAGGCGTCGTCGTCTTCGGCGCGGTAGAGGATGTCCACCGTCCCATAATCGACATCGCCCGCCTGACCCGAACGATATTCACGATAGCCGGTGATCGAGGTCAAAGTGGCGCCGCCCAGATCATAGTCGATCTGACCCGAGAAGCCATAATCCTTGGTCTGGCCCGCATAGCTGCGGCCGGGGCTGACCGACAGGTTGCGGTCGTAACCCTGGTTGAACGCGGGCAACGCCTGCCCAAGGTCGCGGAGTACGTTGATGATATTGTTCGTCGTCGGCGTTGCGGCGGCGCCGGGGCTCGACGGCGTGTTCAGATTGCCGATATATTGATTGACCGAGCTGCCGACATAAATGGCCCCGCAGCATTTCTCGTCGCGATAGGTGTAATCGGCGATCAGCCGGATCGACAGCGCATCGGTCGGTTCGAACAGCAATTGGCCGCGCACGAAATAGCGATCGCGATCGTTGACGTCGGTGTTGTTCGCGGTGTCGCGATAGAAACCGTCGCGCTTCACCCAGACGCCATCGACGCGTGCGGCGATCGTATCGGTGATCGGGCCGGTGATGCTACCGCCGAGGCGGAAATAATCATAATTGCCATAGGTCGCCTCGGCGGTGGCGCCGAACTGGAAATCGGGCTTTTTCGAATAGATGCTGATCAGGCCCGCCGACGAGTTGCGGCCGCCGAGCGTGCCCTGCGGGCCGCGCTGCACTTCGATGCGGTCGAGTTCGCCGAGCTCATTGAGGCCGATGCCCGAACGCGAGCGATAGACGCCGTCGATGAAAACCGGGACCGAGCTTTCGAGCCCGGGATTGTCGCCGACGGTACCGATACCGCGAATACGGGCCGAGCCATTGGCTTCCGAACCTGTCGACGAGACGAGCAGCGACGGCGCGACCTGGTTGAGCTGACGAATGTCGTTCGCGCCGCTGTTCTGCAGCGTTTCGGCGTTGACTGCCGAGATCGCGACCGGGACGTCGGCGAGGCGCTGGGCGCGGCCCTGCGCGGTGACGACGATTTCGTTATCGGCGCCGGCATCGGCTGCCGCCGTGTCAGTGGTTTCGGTGTCCTGGGCAAAGGCGGGCATCGCCACCGTTGCTACGGCCAGCGTCGCCCCCAGCGCACTGGTGCGCAGAAGACGGGCAGCATGAAGGGAATAGGATTTCATATTGGGCACTCCTCTCTCAGATATTTCTTTTTTTATTGAGGCCGATTCATACCCAAAACAGCGCGTCGATCCAGCCGAGGGCGCGCTTTTCCGTCATGTTTTCAGCAAGTGAGGCTTTTCGGTCACAGCGACCGCCCCCCTCATCGTGGACGGTCAGCCGCGGCGCTGCCTTGCCGTAACGTCATTCGCGAGCACCGCCGGACAGGGCAACGACAGCAGTTTTCCGTCGGCGACCAGCATCGCGCGATAATCGCCGGAAAAATTGACCGCGATGGCCCGGTCACCGACGTCGAGGCCGCCGGTCAGACTGCCGAAAGCGGGCAGGATCAACCGCTTGGCATCGCCCGCGAAGCACGGGCGCGACACGAATCGCCCGCGCAGGTTCAGCCGCAATTTGGGGTGGAAATGTCCCGATACCTCGGGCCGCGTCTCGCCTCCCTCGCACTGGTGACGAAAGACGATGCCGTCGACCTCCAGCTCTTCAGCGATCGCGCCGCCCCACGCCCCGCCCGACAGCCCGTCGTGATTGCCCGCGATCCAGGTCAGCGGGACTTCCCCGGTCTGGCGGCGTAGCCGTTCGGCGATCGCGGGGGCGATGCGCGCTGCAGCATCGCGGTCGTGGAAACTGTCGCCCAGGCACCAGATCGCGCGCGCGCCGGTCTCGGCCGCCAGCCGCGCCAGCCGGTCGAGCGTGTCGTGGCTGTCATAGGGCGGCAGCGGCTGGCCGTGCGCCGCATACCAGCTCGCCTTTTCGAGGTGCAGGTCAGCAACGATCAGAGCGCCGTGGCGCGGCCAGAACAATGCGCGCCCGGCGAGCGGCACGAACTGATGACCGGCAAAGTCGAAAAGCGGCGCGGCGGACATTGCCGCGCTATGCCGCCCCCTGCTAGCGGCGTCCAGTATATGTTCTCCTTTTCGCGGTGGACCGAAAGGCCCGGGCTCAGCTCGCCGGCTTCGCGAAATTCGCCGCGAAGCGCTGTCCCGTCGCGCGGCTCGCGCCATCGGGCAGGTCGAACACCACGCGCTTGTTCGGGAAATCGATCTCGACCCGGTCGAACAGCGCGAGGCTGTCCATGCCGAGGAGCAACGCCGGCCGCTCGGTCAGCCCGAGCGCGCGGAACGCCTGGCTGTCGGCAAAGCTCACCGGCAGGTCGTTGACGTCCATGCCGTTGATGATGATGCGCTTGATCGCGGTGCGCGTCGCGGGCACCGCTTCGCCGGTCACCGCGCCGAGTGTCGTCGGCAGGAAGGGCAGGCGGTTTGCGCGCCGGTCGGCAACCAGTTTCTGTAGCGCGAGGTTGCCGACGCTCGTCTGCGCGCCGGTGTCGACGATCACGTCGATCCGGCGCCCGTCGATCCGCGCATCGGACAGGATCAGCCGCCCCGCCGAATTGCGCGCGGTGACGATGATCGCATCATCGTCGCGGATGATCGGCCGCGCGCGCTTGCGCGTCTCGAGCACCTGCATGCTCTCCTTGGTGAAATCGATCAGGATGCGCCGGTCCTCGAGCATGTCGACCCCGATCAGCCCCGCGGCGCCGATATGCCGCCCGAAAAAGGAGGGCGCGTCGAACCCGTGCATGCTGAGATTGGTCATCTGCAGCGCCGCGACGCGAAAGCTGGGGACCGTTGCCGACCCGCCGATCGTCGCCATGCGCAGCTTGCCGCCCTCGACCAGCCCCAGCCGGTCGGCAAGCTCGCGCGCGATGATCGTTCGTTCGGCGCCGGTATCGACGAGGAAGGAATAGGGGCCCTGGCCGCCGACCATCACCTGTACCGACATGCGCCGCGTCGCATCGAGGTCGAAGGGCTGGATGAAGGGAGTGATCTCGCTGCTCGTCACCGGCGCTTCGGCGGGGGCCGGCGCGGGCGCGGGGGGCGTCCCCGGCGGCTGGCTCGCGCCGAGCAGGACGGGGGCGGACATCAGCAGCGTCCAGATCTTGGGCCGCCTGAGAACATGGGTCATCGCGGGCATCCTCATTATATATATGGATGCAGTCTACGCCGGTCGCGGGGGCGCAGCAAGCGGCGCGCGGCGGCTGCCCTAGGGGGCCATCGCCGTCGCTGCGAGCTCGTCGGCGAGCTCGCCGAGCAGGCTGTCGTCGAGGTCCGCCGCCGCGACATTCTCGCGTCCGATCAGCACCAGCACCGGCACCGCGAGCGGGCTGATCCGCGGCAAATCCTTGTGCAGCATCGTCCCCGCTGCGCGGTCGAGCAGGTCGCCGAGGCGCGCGACGTCGGTCAGCCGCTCGCGCGCATCGGCCCAGGCGGCTTCGAGCAGCAGATGGTCGGGCTCATATTTGCGCAGCACGTCGAAGATCAGGTCGGTCGAAAAGGTCACCTGCTTGCCGGTCTTGCGCTTGCCGGGATGCTGGCGTTCGATCAGCCCGCCGATCACTGCGACCTCGCGGAACGCGCGCTTGAGCAGATGCGACCCCTCGACCCATATGACGAACTCATCCTCGAGGATCGCCGAATCGAACAGCGAGGCAGGATCGGTCACGGGCTTCAGCGACCAGATGCCGAGCGCATAGTCCGACGCGACGAAGCCCAGCGGCTGCAGCCCCGCGCGCTCCATCCGCTTGGTGATCAGCATGCCCAGCGACTGGTGCGCATTCCATCCCTCGAAGGGATAGACGATCAGATAATGATGGCCTTCGTGCGGGAAGGTTTCGGCGAGCAGCTCGCCGGGGCGCGGCAGCACCGAGCGATAGGCCTGCATCTCCAGCCAGAAACGCACATCCTCGGGAAAGCGCGCCCAGCTTGCCGGATCGGCGAGGAAGCCGCGCACCCGGTCGGCGAGCCGCGTCGTCAGCGCCATGCGTGCGCCGACATAGGAGGGGATGCGCGCAGGCCGCGTCGTCGCGCGCACCAGCAAATCCATGTCGCGGATCGCCTCGACCTCGAGGCTGAGTCCGGCAAAAGCGAAGGTATCACCGGGGCTCAGCGTGCTCGCGAAATATTCCTCGACACTGCCGAGGCGTCGCCCGTTCCGGAACCTCACGTCGAGCGTCGGCGCGTCGACGATGATCCCCGCGTTGAGCCGGTGCTGCGCCGCAAGCCGGGGGTGTGCGATCCGCCAGCGCCCCGGCCCGTCGGGTGCGAGGCGGCGGAAGCGGTCATAGCTTTTGAGCGCATAGCCGCCGTCGCGCACAAAGCCGAGCAATCGCGAAAAAGTGGTCGCATTGACCCAGCGATAGGGCGCCGCCGAGCGAATCTCGGCGAGCAGCTCGTCCTCGTCGAACGACGCCGCGCAGGCGAGCGCCATCACATGCTGCGCGAGCACATCGAGCGCGCCGGGGCGAAAGCGGTCGGCGTCGCGCTCGCCCGCCGCGACGGCATCCAATGCCGCCTGCGCCTCGAGATATTCGAAGCGGTTGCCCGGCACGATCAGCGCGCGGCTCGGCTCGTCGAGCCGGTGATTGGCGCGCCCGATTCGCTGGAGCAGCCGCGAGCTTCCCTTGGGCGCGCCCATCTGGATCACGCAATCGACATCGCCCCAGTCGAGCCCGAGGTCGAGGCTCGACGTCGCAACCAGCGCGCGCAGCCGCCCTTCGGCCATCGCCGCTTCCGCTCTTTGTCGTGCCTCGCGGTCGAGGCTGCCGTGATGGATGCCGATCGGCAGCGACAGGTCGTTGACCTTCCACAGCTCCTGGAAAATCAGCTCGGCGAGCCCGCGCGTGTTGCAGAAAATGATCGTCGTGCGGTTCTTCGCCACCTCTTCCATCACCTGATGCACCGCATAGCGCCCCGAATGCCCCGACCAGGGCACCGCACCCTCGGGCAGCAGGATCGCAATATCGGGCTCGGCGCCGGCTTCGCCCGTGACGATCGTCACCGTCTCGCCGGCGGCGTCGGGCGCCAGCCATTCGGCATATTGCGCCGGATCGGCGATCGTCGCCGACAGCCCGACGCGGCGCATCGCGGGGGCTATGTTATGCAATCGCGACAGCGCAAGACTCAGCAAATCGCCGCGCTTGCCCGGCGCGAAGGCGTGGATCTCGTCGATCACCACGGTCTGCAGATCGGCGAAGATCGTGAAACTGTCGGGATAGGAGAGCAGCAGCGACAGCGATTCGGGGGTGGTCAGCAGGATGTTCGGCGGCCGGCTGCGTTGCCGCGCCTTCTTGTCCGACGATGTGTCGCCGCTGCGGCTCTCGACGCTGATATCGAGTCCCATCTCCCCGATCGGTCCGAGCAGGTTGCGCTCGACGTCGGCGGCGAGCGCTTTGAGCGGCGACACATAAAGCGTGTGCAGCCGGTCGGAGGGGTGGTCGACCAGATCGACGAGCGTCGGCAGGAAGCCCGCGAGCGTCTTGCCCGCCCCCGTCGCGGCGACGAGCAGCGCGTGCTCGCCGCGCTCGGCCGCCGCCAGCATCTCGGCCTGATGCCGCCGCACCCGCCACCCGCGCGCGGCGAACCAGTCGGTGAAGATTGCGGGCAGGGCCATGGGATGGATGTGGCGTGCGGGGATGCAGGCGACAAGTCCTTCTCCCCTGCCGCAGGAGGAGCGGGCAACCTCCCCATCGACATCCGCCGCCAAAGCCGCGATATGTCGTTTCGGGGTCGCATCCGTTGGAAGGATGCTCATGTTCAAATCGCTACTGGCCGGCGCGACAGCTGCGACGCTGCTGGGTCCGCTGCCCACCGCCGCCGAAGAGCCGGTGATGAAGCTCGCCGGCATGCTGCGCTGCGCCGCCGTTTATCAGGTCACCAGCGAGAAGGCGGCCGAGGACAGCGAGGCACAGCTCACCGCCGGGCGCCATTTCCTGCAATATTATATGATCATGCTCGCGATGGCAGAGAATGACCCCACCGACAAATTCGACGCCGCGACGCTCAAGACGTTGTTCGAGGATGAAAATGCCATCGCCGATTCGGATGCCTTGCTCGCGCGGATCGACGGCAAGGCGGACGTCTTCGCCGCCGACATCGCCACCTGCGCCGCCTTCCGCAATCGCCAGCCGACGCTGTTCGCGACCGCCGACGAGACGATCGACGCGCTCGCCAAGGCGCAGGCCGCGACAGACACGCAATGAGGAAAGCCGGTTCGGGCAACGAGGTGGCGGACTTCGCTCCCGCAGCGAAGCGGGCATCGACGCACGCACGAAAAAGGGCGGCGCAAAGGCCGCCCCATCGATCCCGGCCTTTGCCGGGATGACGCCTGTCCGCCCCCGCCGCGCTTTCAGCGCCCGGGGAAAGGCATCACTTGATCTTGGCTTCCTTGAACTCGACATGCTTGCGCACGACGGGATCATATTTGCGCTGCGCCATCTTCTCGGTCATCGTGCGCGGATTCTTCTTGGTGACATAGAAGAAGCCGGTGTCGGCGGTGCTCACGAGCTTGATCTTGACGGTCGTCGGCTTGGCCATGGCCCTGTTCCTCGAAATATTGACGCAGAAACCGGCGGGCGGTCACGGCGCGCGGGGCACAGACCCCGACTGATGGTGTGAAATGAACAGGGCGGCGCGCAAGCACACCGCCCCCGATAAGCGCGCGCCTCTGACCGGATTCGGCGCTTATGTCAAGCGAAACGAACGAACGACGGCCGGTGTCAGGAGCGCGGCCGCCGCTCGCCCGGGAGAGACGTCAGGCGTTGCGGATCTCGAAACGCACCGTCATCTCCTTCCAGCTTTCCTCGGCGACGCCGCCGCGCGTCGCCGCCTTGAAGCGCCATTTGCTGAGCGCGCGGCGCTTGGTCGCCTCGAAGAAGCCGGGGCTGTCGGTGCTGACCAGTTCGACCTGTTTCACCCGGCCGTCGGTGCCGATCAGCACGCGCACCTTCGCCACGCCCTCGATCCCCTCGCGCTGCTCGCGCGTCGGATAATCGGGCTGGAAATTGCCGATAAAGCGCTGGTCGAGCTGCGCGAGCACGAGCTTGGGAGCTGGCGGCGGGGCCGGCGGATCGACCGGGATCGTCGTGCCGGTACCCGCGCCGGCCGGCGGGACATAGGGTTCGGGTATGAAGATCGGGGGATCTTGCGACGTGGTGGGGAAGGGCGTGGGAACCGTTGTTACCGCATCTTGCTGCTGCTTTTCCTGCGGCTGCGGATCGGGCGGCGGCGGGAGCGGCTTTTCCTTCGGAATCGAGCGTACCACGGTCGGCCCGGGTTTTTCGGTGATCACCGAAATCATCGGAGTCAGCGCGACGACCGTCAGCAGCGCGACCGGCACCCCGACCGCGAACACCGCGGCAAAGGGCCGATGGCCGGCACCGGGATTATAGCTGCCGCGCTGGAGCATCGATCCGCCACCGGCGGGCATGGCGGTCGCCCGGCGCGACGAGACCATAGCGGACATCATGGGTATCAGGGTCATGGCATCTCTCCTTGCCTTCCCGACCCGGGGCCGCCGCGCTTGTGCTGCTATCCGGCCAGGTCGCCATTATGTGATATTATAACATACCTATGATTGTCAACCATGAAGGTCGGCAAGCAAACCGCACCCGCCAAGTCGGTTTATCAGGCGGCGGAGAGCCGCGCGATCGCCTGCTCCCGGGCGATGAGCGGCAGCAGTTCGCCCATATCGGGACCATGGTCGCGGCCGGTCAGCGCGCGGCGCAGCGGCAGGAACAGCGCGCGGCCCTTGGCGCCGGTGGCCTCCTTCACCGCACCCGTCAGCGCGTGCCAAGGGTCGGCGGCCCAGTCGATGCCGGGCGCTGCGGCTGCGGCGGCGGCAAGCACCGGCCGGTCGGCGTCGTCGGCGGGCGGCGGGGCGAGAGGGCCGTCGAACACCGCCACCCAATCGGCCGCCTCGGCGATCGTCATCAGGTTCGGGCGAATCGCATGCCAGCGCGCCGCGTCGATCGGCGGCGGCAACCGGCTGGCGACCGCATCGAATTCGAGCAGGTGGACGATCTTCTGGTTGACCAGCGCCAGCTCGGCCTCATCGAAGCGCGCCGGGGCGCGGCCGAAATGCGCGAAGTCGATCGTGGCGACCAGCGGCGCGGCGTCGGTCACCGGCTCGACCGGGTCGCTGGTGCCGAGCCGCGCGAGGAGCGCGACGAGCGCGACGGGTTCGATGCCGGCATCGCGCAGCGCGTCCATCCCGAGCGAGCCCAGGCGCTTCGACAATTTGCCCTCGGTCCCGACGAGCAAAGCCTCATGCGCAAAGGCGGGCGGCGCCGCGCCGAGCGCGTCGAACATCTGGAGCTGCGCCGCGGTGTTCGACACATGGTCCTCGCCGCGCACGACATGCGAAATGCCCATGTCGATATCGTCGATCACGCTGGGGAGCAGGTAGAGCCAGCTGCCGTCGGCGCGCCGCACCACCGGGTCGGACATCGATTTCGGGTCGAAATGCTGGTCACCGCGAATCAGGTCGGTCCAGGCGATCGGCGCGCCATGGTCGAGGCGGAAGCGCCAGTGCGGCTGGGCCCCGTCGGGCACCGGCGCGTCTGCGGGCTTGCGCTCATAGACCGGCGGCAGCCCGCGCGACAGCAGCACCTTGCGCCGGATGTCGAGCTCCTCGGGCGTCTCGTAACAGGCATAGACGCGCCCGGCGGCCTTCAGTTTGTCGAACTCGCGCTCGTAAAGGTCGAAGCGCGCCGACTGCCGCTCCTCACCGTCGATATCGAGGCCGAGCCAGGCAAGGTCGGCGCGGATACCGTCGATATAGTCTTCCTTCGATCGTTCGAGGTCGGTGTCGTCGATGCGCAGCAGGAAGCGCCCGCCGGCCTTGCGCGCCCACATCCAGTTGTGGATCGCGGTGCGGACATTGCCGACATGGAGATGGCCGGTCGGCGACGGGGCGAAACGGGTGGTCACGGTCATCCGCGCGCCTATAGCCGCCTTCGCCGCCCGATGGCGACCGTCAACTTGTCCGCCGGGCGGCGGGTTAACCGCTTTTTCGCGCTTTCGCCCTAGCATGGGGCGATGGAGGGTGAAACGAGGGGATGGCGTGCGCGGCTGTGGCCGCCGGTGCCGACGGCGATCGCCGACGAGCTCGCGCTGATGCGCGTGGCGCGGCTGCAGGTGCTCGTACCGCTCCTCTATGCGACGCTGATCGCGGTCGTTTCAGTCGCGATGCTCGCCGCGGCGGGCGAAGCGCATTGGCTGATCCGCTATGGCATGCCGCTGACCGCCATCGCGGTGTCGGCGATCCGCCTCGTCCATTGGCTGCGCAGCCGTTCGCGCCCGATGACCGTCGTCGCCGCGCGCCGACTGATTGCGCGGCTCGCGCTGATCGCGGTGCCGATCGCGGCGCTGTGCAGCCTGTGGACCTCGGCGAGCTGGCTCTTCGCCGAACCCGGCCAGCGCAGTTACTATCCGATGTTCATGGTGATGGGGACGCTCACCACCGCCTTCTGCCTCGCGTCGGTGCGCGGCGCGACGCTTGCAGTGCTCGGCGCGGGTCTGGCCCCGGTGGTCGCCGCGCTGCTCGCCACCGGCAACCGCATGGACCAGATCGCGGTCGCGATCGTCATCCTCGCCGTCGCCTTCCTCGTCCGGCTGGTCTTCGACCAGCATGACCAGCAGATCGAGATGCTCGAGCTGCGTCGCAAGTTGCAGCGCCAGGCGATGACCGACCCGCTGACCGGGCTCGCCAACCGGCGCGCGCTTCACATGGCTGCGGACGAAATGTTCGCCGAGGACCATGAGGGCATATCGCTGGTGCTGATCGACCTCGACGGATTCAAGCCGGTCAACGACCGTCATGGCCATGCCGCGGGCGATCTGTTGCTCATCGCGATCGGCGGGCGGCTGCGCGCGCAGGCGGGCGAGGCGGCGACGGTCGCGCGCATCGGCGGCGACGAATTCGCAATCCTGCTCCCCGATTGCGACGCCGAGGCGCTCGACGTCCGCGCGAGCGCGCTGCTGGCGGTGCTCGCCGCGCCCTTCCCCATCAACGGCCAGCCGATTCGCATCGGCGCGAGCGCAGGACTGGCACGGGCGCCCGACGACGGCACGTCTTTGCTCGACCTGATGCGCAGCGCCGACGAAGCGCTATACGCCGCCAAGCCGCCGCGCGATGCGAGCCCGGTCAGTGCAGCGTCGCCGCCTCCGGCGCCGCACGCCGCGGCCACCAGGCCCAGGCGATCGCGAGCAGCGCGGCGATAAGCAGCACGCTATATTCGACCCCGTTGCGCCCGGCGCCGACGACGAACCAGCCGAAGGGCAGATGGACGAGCACCGCGCCGAGCGACAGGATCGCGACATGGCCGAGCGCGGCGAGGCTGGTCCAGCGGCGCGCGAGCATCAGCGCGGGGCCGACGAGTTCATAGAGCGTCACCGCCATCGCCCAGCCATAGCCATAGGGAAAACCGAGGCTGCCCAGCCAGATACCGAAGGGTTCGACCCCGCCCATCGTCAGCCGCCAGACGCCGTGGATCAGGATCAGCAGCGCCACGATGATCCGCAGCGCCTCCAACGCGGTTGCGGCGCGCGCGGGCGGCACCCCTTCTCCCAGCAAAGCCATCGTCACTCCCCTTATTGGCGCATCACCCCGTCCGAAAACCGTGCGTGATCGGATAACGGCGGTCGCGGCCGAAATTGCGCGTCGACAATTTCACCCCCGGCGGCGCCTGACGGCGCTTGTACTCGGCGATCGACAGCAGGCGCTCGATCCGCGCCACCGCATCGCGGTCGAAACCGTAACGCGCGACGACATCGTCGACGCTCGCTTCCTCCTCGACAAGCATGTGGAGCATGCGGTCGAGATCGGGATAGGCGGGCAGGCTGTCCTCATCCTTCTGGTCGGGGCGCAGTTCGGCGCTCGGCGGCTTGGTGATGATGGTGTCGGGCATCACCGGGACCACCGGGTTGCGCGACAGGCGCGGGACATTGGCGTTGCGCCATTTCGCCGCCGCGAAGACCGTCATCTTATACGCGTCCTTGAGCGGATTATAGCCGCCCGCCATGTCGCCATAGATCGTCGCATAGCCGACGCTCATCTCGCTCTTGTTGCCTGTGGTGAGCAGCATCGGGCCGAATTTGTTGCTGAGCGCCATCAGCGTCACCCCGCGGATACGCGACTGGACATTTTCCTCGGTCGTATCGACCGCCGCGTCGGCGAAACTGTCCGACAGCATCTGGTCGAAGGCGTCGACCGCGGGCGCGATGGGGATGGTGTCGAGGCGGCAGCCGATCATCGCTGCGCAGCCCGCCGCGTCGTCGAGGCTTTCCTGGCTGGTGAAGCGGCTGGGCAGCATCACGCACCACACCTTGTCGGGACCGAGCGCGTCGGCTGCGATCGCGGCGCAGATCGCCGAATCGATCCCGCCCGACAGCCCGAGCACGACGCCCGGAAAGCGGTTGCGCTCGACATAGTCGCGCAAGCTGAGAATCATCGCGCTGTAAATGTCGGCGGGATGCGCTTCCCATTCGGCGATCGCACCCGCATCGCAGACCCAGCCGGCATCGCCCCTGGTCCAGCGGGTGACGCGTTCCTCGGCTTCCCAGTCGGTGAGCCGGTGCGCGGTCGTCCCGTCGCGGTTGAGTATGAAGGAGCAGCCGTCGAAGACGAGCTCGTCCTGGCCGCCGATGCGGTTGAGGAAGATGAGCGGCAGCCCGGTTTCGGCGACGCGGCCGGCGAAGACCTGCGTCAGGCGGCGATCGTCCTTGTCGATCTCATAGGGGCTGCCGTTGACCGAGATCAGCAGTTCGGCGCCCTGCGCGGCGAGATGTGCCGATACCTTGGGCAACCAGCCATCCTCGCAGATCGGCAGGCCCAGCCTGATGCCGCGCCATAGGACGACGTCGGGCAGCGGCCCGGGAACGAAGACGCGCTTCTCGTCGAAGGTGCCGTAATTGGGCAGTTCATGCTTGCGCCGCGTCGCGACGACCTTCCCGCCATCGAGCAAAGCGACGATATTGTAGAGGGCGTCGCCCCCATCTTCATTTTTGGCGCGCTCGACCGACCCCACCAGCATCGCCGGGCCGCCGTCGGCGGTTTCGGCCGCGAGTTCGGCGAGCAGCTTCGCCGCGCGCTCGGCGAGCGCGGGCTTGAGCACCAAATCCTCGGGCGGATAGCCGATCAGCTGCAGCTCGGGATAGAGGATCAGGTCGGCCCCCGGGTGCCGCGCCCGAACGGCGCGCATCGCATCGACGTTGGCGGCGAGGTCGCCGACGACCTGGGTCATTTGCGACAGGACAATGGAGAGCTGATCGGTCATGCCCCGGCTTTAGGACCAACCGCCCCCACCGTTCAACCGAAGAGAAGCGCCCACAAGGTGCGGCCCGGCGCCATCGCGAAGAAGCCCGCGGCAAGCAGCCCGAAATAGACGCCGCGCATCGTCTTGAGGTGGCGGTCGATCTGGCCATTGCGCGCAAACCAGATCGCGCGCGGCAGCTGCACCAACGTCAGCACCGAAAAGAGGTGGATCGGCCCGATGCCGCCGGTGATCGTGCGGATCCAGAAACTGTCGATTGCGGTGACGATCATCAACAGCGCCCAGACGCGCCCGCCGATGCGGTGCGCCGCGTCGCCCTTGACCGGGCGCCAGAGCAGCCACGCACCGAGCGGCAGCGCGGGGATGACCGTCGCGAGGTGGATCTGGATCGCCCACGCCGGGGTGCGATAGTCCGAGGCGCCGGTGAAGGAGCGGACGAGCAGCGCCAGGGCGATCATCGCCAGCACGATCAGCGCCGTTACGGCGATGCGGCGCAAATTGGCGGTGCGGGCGGGCTTGGCGGCGAGAGCGGTCATGATGAAATCCCCGTTGGACGAAACGATGCCCCGTCCCTGCCCCGGTGCCGTTCGCGGGCAAGCGAGGCTTCGCAAAAGCGGCGGATTTCTTCGCCAAAGCGGACGGCCGGCCGATTGACGCTTCGTGAAATGGCAGACACAAGGCGCGATATGGCGAAAAGGCTGACGATCGAATTGCTGGTGATGGTGGCGCTCGGGCTGCTGATCGGGCTGCTCGGTCCCTTCGGCACCTTTGGCGCGCCGCCCGCGCAGCGCATGCTGAGCTGGGTGATCTGGCTGCTCGCCGGCTATATCCTTTTTCGCCCGACCGGCGTCGTGGCGCGCTGGCTGTGCGAGGCCACCGGCCTGCCGCGCTTCGCCGGCACCCTGCTCGCGCTCGTCGTCGCGAGCGTGCCGCTGACGCTGATCATCACGATGATGGCGATGCGCATGGACTTCGCCGAGGCGCTGCGCTGGCCGGGCTTCTGGACGATGTACCTCTATATCTGGATCGTCGCGGCGGTGGTTTCGATCGCGATGGGTGCAGTGTTCGGCCGCACGGCACCCGCTCCGGCCCCCGAAGCGCCGATCTCCGCCGACGCCACCCCGGCTTCGCCCTCCGCCGAACCGCTGCCCGCTGCCGAGCCGGTAGCGCCGACCCTGCCGCTGCCACCGGGGTTCGGCCCGGTGCGCGCATTGAAAGGCGAGGATCATTATGTCCGCGTGATCGGCGAGGGCCGCGAGGAGATGATCCTGATGCGGATGCGCGACGCGATCGAGCGGCTCGGCGATGCCGAGGGGCTTCGTATCCATCGCAGCTGGTGGGTGGCGAAGGACGCGGTCGCCGGCGTGCGTCGCGAAGGCCGGACCGCGGTGGTCGTGCTGGCGTCGGGCCATGAAGCGCCCGTCGCGCGCGACATGATGCCCGCGCTTCGTGCAGCCGGGTGGCTTTAGCCCCTTCCCCTTCGCGCCCCGGCTGGCTAAGGGGCGCGCATCATTCCCGCGCGAAAGGGCGTCGCACCCCATGAAACTGATCTCCGGCAACAGCAACCTGCCGCTGGCGCGCGCCATCGCCGACTATCTCGAACTGCCGCTGACCGACACCAGCGTCCGGCGCTTCGCCGACGAGGAAGTCTTCGTCGAAATCCATGAGAATGTCCGCGGTCAGGACGTCTTCGTCGTGCAGCCGACCAATTTCCCGGCGAACGACAATCTGATGGAGCTGCTGATCATCAACGATGCGCTGCGCCGCGCCTCGGCCAAGCGCATCACCGCGGTCGTCCCCTATTTCGGCTATGCCCGGCAGGACCGCAAACCCGGTCCGCGCACCCCGATTTCGGCGAAACTCGTCGCCAATCTGATCACCACCTCGGGCGCCGACCGCGTCCTCGCGATCGACCTGCACGCCGGGCAGATCCAGGGCTTCTTCGACATTCCGACCGACAATCTCTACGCCGCGCCGGTGATGAGCGCCGACATCCAGGCGCGCTTTGGCGACCGCAATCTGATGGTCGTGTCGCCCGACGTCGGCGGCGTGGTCCGCGCCCGCGCGCTCGCCAAGCGCCTCGACAACGCGCCGCTGGCGATCGTCGACAAGCGCCGCGAGCGCGCCGGCGAGTCCGAAGTGATGAACATCATCGGCGACGTGTCGGGCCGTTTCTGCATCCTCATCGACGATATCGTCGATTCGGCCGGCACCCTCTGCAACGCCGCCGGCGCATTGAAAGCGGCCGGCGCCGAGGGCGTTGTGGCCTATTGTACCCATGGCGTGTTGTCGGGCGGCGCGGTCGCGCGCGTCGAGGCGAGTGAACTCACCGAGCTGGTCATCACCGATTCGATCCAGCCGACCGACGCGGTCAACGACAGCAAGAAGGTCCGCGCGCTGACCGTCGCGCCGCTGCTCGGTGAAGCAATCAAGCGTATCGCCGACGAATCGAGCGTTTCGAGCCTGTTCGACTAAATGGTGCGCGAAGCCGACATCGCGCTTGCCCATCGCTTGGCCGATGCGGCGGGCGCCGTCATTCGCCCCTTTTTCCGGTCGGCGTTCAGCCATGAAGCAAAGGGCGACGCCTCGCCGGTGACCGACGCCGACCGCGGCGCCGAGGCCGCGATGCGCCGTCTGCTCGATGCCGAGGCGCCGCGCGACGGCATCATCGGCGAGGAATATGGCAGCGAACGGTCCGAAGCCTCGCGCCAATGGGTGCTCGACCCGATCGACGGCACGGTGAGCTTCATGGCCGGACGCCCGATCTTCGGCACGCTGATCGCGCTGCTGCAGGACGGTTGGCCGGTGCTCGGCATCATCGACCAGCCGATTTCGGGCGAACGCTGGGTCGGGGCGATGGGCCGACCGACGCTGTTCAACGGCGCCCCGGCTCGCACGCGGGCGTGCCGCGAACTGGCCGGCGCGGTGCTTGCGACGACGGGGCCGCAATATTTCAGCGACCATGACGGCGAGCATTTCATGGCGCTGGCGGCGCAGACCGCGCACAAGCGCATGGTCTTCGGCGGCGACTGCTACAACTATGGGCTGCTCGCGAGCGGGCATATCGACCTGGTGGTCGAGGCGGGGCTGAAGCTGCACGATTTCGCCGCGCTGGTCCCGATCGTCGAAGGCGCGGGCGGCACGATGTGCGACTGGAACGGCGACCCCCTACATATCGAAAGCAGCGGCCATGTCATCGCACTCGGCGACCCGGCGCGGCTCGAGGATGTAGTCGAAGGGCTCGCCTGCCACCATTGAGCGGGGAAGAGCGGCGCTCGCGCGGCAATCCCGCTTTACTCTGCGGATAAAACGTCTAATCGCGCCTCCCGACGCTGGACCCAGCGTCGTGTTAACAGGGGGTATTTGTGAAAAAATTGGTTGTGGTCGCCATTCTCGCGGCCGGCTTTGTTGCGTCGCCCGCATGGGCGCAGGAAGAAGCACAGGACAGTGGCAAGGCCGGTTTCCGCGTCGAAGCCCGCGCCGTCTATGAAACGCCGACGGTCAGCAGCATCGTCCAGAACAACGATGTGTACAAGGTCGGCAGCGCGGTCGCGGTCGGCGGCGAGGCGGGTTTCGACGTCGCCGTCGGGTCGTCGGTCGTCGTCGGACCTTATGTGACCTTCGAAAAATCGTCGGTCGAGGCGACCGACGGCACCGACACGCTGAAGGTGAAGGACAATCTCGGCGCCGGGCTGCACATCGGCTATGCGATCGGCTCAAAGGGCCTGATCTATGGCAAGGTCGGCTATGCCAAGCTGCGCGTCGAGGCGCGGAGCGGCAACCTCAGCGCCACCGACAGCGGTTCGGGTTTCCAGGGCGCGGTCGGCTATGAGCATGGCTTTGGCGATATCTTCTATGGCCGCGTCGAATTCGGCTATGGCGACAACGGCCGTATCGGCGGGATCAATTTCCAGCGCCGCCACGCCGGCATCGCGCTGGGCGTGCGTTTTTGAGGCATACGACCGGACGGAATAGCGACGGGGGTCCGGCGACGGGCCCCCGTTTGCATTTCGGACCGCAACGCTTGCAATTCCGGGCGAATCCGTCTAGGCGCGCGCCTTCCGATTGTACCGGCTGGCTGAAAGGGCTGCCATGTCGATACGCAAACGGACTTCCAAAGGAGACCAAAATGCCCAAGCTGAAGACCAAGAGCGGTGTGAAGAAACGCTTCAAATTCACCGCCTCGGGCAAGGTGAAGCACGGCGTCGCCGGCAAGCGTCACCGCCTGATTTCGCACAATGCCAAATATATCCGCACCAACCGCGGCACCAGCGTGCTGAGCGATTCGGATGTGGCCCATGTGCGCCTCTGGGCGCCGTACGGCCTGAAGTAAGGAGCGCAGGTAAATGTCACGCATCAAACGCGGCGTCACCACGCGCGCCAAGCACAAACGCGTATTGGAGCAGGCGAAGGGCTTTTACGGCCGTCGCAAGAACACCATTCGCGTCGCCAAGCAGGCAGTCGAAAAGGCCGGCCAATATGCTTATCGCGACCGCAAGGTTAAGAAGCGGAGCTTCCGCGGCCTGTGGATCCAGCGCATCAACGCCGCGGTCCGCGCCGAAGGCCTGACCTATTCGCAGTTCATGCACGGCGTGAAGCTGGCCGGGATCGACCTCGACCGCAAGGTCATGGCCGACCTCGCGATGAACGAAGGCGGCGTCTTCTCGGCCGTCATCGCGCAGGCGAAGGCAGCGCTGCCCAAGGCAGCCTGAGCCTTCCAGCATCGTTGAACGAATTAAGGGCGGTCCCGCCAGGGGCCGCCCTTTTTCGTGCCTGAGCCGTTTTGCGTGGCCCCTAAACCAAGAGACGGCGCGAAGGTCGCCCTTCACGCCGTCCCGACGATGATCGTAAACGACGCATCGCCCCCCTCCCTCCGTACCGAATAGCCGTGGGTCGCAGAAAGCCGCCGGCAGGTGGAAGATGTCCCTTGCCGCGACATATGCGATCACGGCACCCACAAATATTGTAAAAACCCGACAGTTGAGTCGCTTAGCCTGTTGTTTTTTTACGCATAGGTGCAAAGGGTGCGACGTCATGACGGATGCGGCCAGCCATTCGGACGAGGGCGCCGATGTGCGCGTTGCGACACGCTTCTTTCCCGTGTCCGCTGCACTGCGTCCCTATGCCAGCATCATCTACCTCACCGAGGTCGATGCCCCGTCCGGAATCCGAGTCGAAGATTATCTTCATCCCGAATGGGCCAATATGCGCTTCATCGAGGGCGAAACGACGATGAGCGCGATCGGCGACGCCCCGCCGGTGCCGGCACCGCGGTTCAACCTGACCGGACCGACCAGCCGCGCCACTTATTTTTCGGTCGGGATGATGCGTACCTGGGGGATCGGTATCCTGCCGATGGGCTGGGCGAAATATTTCACCCTGCCGGCCGAGGAACTCGCCGACCGTTTCTGTGACGCTGCGGCGCATCCGGCCTTCGCCGCTTTCGTGCCGCTGGCCGACCGCTTGCGCGGCACCAACGACATCGAAGCCGGGGCGCAGCTGATCGACGATTATTTCGTCGCGCAGCTCGCGGGCACGCCGCGCGACGATCCCGCGATCTTCGCGGCGCACAGCGCGCTGGTCGATGCCGATCTCGGCAGCGTCGCCGAACTCGCCGAAAAACTGGACCTGTCCGAGCGCTCGGTCGAACGGCTGAGCCGCCGCGCCTTCGGTTTTCCGCCCAAATTGCTGCTGCGCCGCCAGCGCTTCCTGCGCAGCCTCGCGCGCTTCATGCTCGACCCGTCGATGGCGTGGATCGATACGCTCGATTATCATTATTACGACCAGGCGCAGTTCACCCGCGATTTCCAGCGTTTCATGGGGATGAGCCCGCGCGCCTATGCCGCGCGTCCCAAGCCGATCCTCGGCGCCGCCGCGCGCGCCCGCGCCGCTGCGATCGGGGCCGCGGTGCAGGGGCTGCACCAGCCCGGAAACTAGGCCTTCGGGGTTGACCCGTAAGCCCCGTTCGGTGCAAGCGGCGCCGCGACAAAGCGCGGTATTTCCGCCGCCGCAGGACGAATGACGATGAGCGATTATCAGGCCATGCAGGCCGAGCTGACCGGCGCGATCGACGCCGCGACCGATCTCGACGCGCTCGAGGCGCTACGCGTTGCCGCGCTCGGCAAGGCGGGCAGCATCACCGGGCTGCTCAAGACGCTCGGCGGCCTGACCCCCGAGGAGCGCCAGGTCGTCGGCCCGCAGATCCACAGCCTGCGCGAAGGCGTCACCGCAGCGCTCGCTGCGCGCAAAGCCGCGCTCGAAAGCGCCGCACTCGACGCGAAGCTCGCCGGCGAACGCCTCGACATGACGCTCCCCGCCGCGACCGCTGCGCGTGGCAGCGTGCATCCGGTGAGCCAGGTGATGGACGAGCTGGCCGAAATCTTCGCCGACATGGGCTTCGCGGTCGCGACGGGACCCGAGATCGAGAACGACTGGCACAATTTCACCGCGCTCAACATTCCCGAGACGCATCCGGCGCGGGCGATGCATGATACGTTTTATTTTCCGGAAGTTGGCGAAGGTGCCGCGCAGCGGATGTTGCTGCGGACGCACACATCGCCAGTGCAGATCCGCACGATGATGGAAAAAGAGCCGCCGATCAGGATCATAGCCCCCGGCCGCGTCTATCGCAGCGACAGCGACGCGACGCACACGCCGATGTTCCACCAGGTGGAAGGTCTCGTCATCGACCGCGGCATCCATATGGGGCACCTCAAATGGACGCTCGAAACCTTCCTCAAGGCCTATTTCGAGACCGACGATATCGTGCTGCGGCTGCGCCCGAGCTATTTCCCCTTCACCGAACCCTCGGCCGAGGTCGACGTCGGCTACAAACAGGAAAAGGGCCGTAGAATCGTCGGCGGTAACGGCGACGACGACGGCCATGCGTGGATGGAGCTGCTCGGCAGCGGCATGGTCAACCGCCGCGTGATCGCGAACTGCGGGCTCGATCCCGACGAATGGCAGGGCTTCGCCTTCGGGGTCGGCGTCGACCGGCTCGCGATGCTCAAATATGGCATGGACGACCTGCGCGCCTTCTTCGACGGCGACCTGCGCTGGCTCGCCCATTACGGTTTCGGCGCGCTGTCGGTGCCGACGCTCAGCGGGGGGATTTCGGCATGAAGATCACCCTCGACTGGCTCCGCGAACATCTCGACGGCCATTTCACCGTCGCCGATGTCGTCGCGACATTGAACCGCATCGGCCATGAAGTCGAAGGCGTCGAGAATCCGGCCGAGAAACTCGCCGGCTTCCGCGTCGCGCGCGTGCTGACCGCCGAGAAACATCCGCAGGCCGACAAATTGCAGGTGCTGACGGTCGAGGCCGGCCCGGAAGTCAACGCCGGAGCCCCGTTGACCGTCGTGTGCGGTGCGCCGAATGCGCGCGCCGGTCTCGTCGGCGTGCTCGGGCTGCCCGGCGCGGTGGTGCCGGTGAACGGCATGGAGCTGAAGGTCGCCGCCGTGCGCGGGGTCGAATCGAACGGCATGATGTGTTCGACGCGCGAACTCGAGCTTGGCGACGACCATGACGGGATCATCGAGCTTCCCGCCGACGCGCCGGTCGGCACGGCTTTCGCCGACTATGCCGGCGCGAACGACCCGGTGGTCGATATCTCGATCACCCCGAACCGGCAGGATTGCATGGGCGTGCGCGGCATCGCGCGCGACCTCGCCGCCGCCGGGCTCGGCAAGCTCAAGCCGCTGGCGGTCCCGTCAATCGACGGACAGGGTGCCCCGGCGACCGAAATCGCTACCCTCGCACCCGACGCCTGCCCCGCCTTCTATGGCCGCACGATCGCGGGCGTCGACAATCAGGTCGCGACCCCCGAATGGATGCGCCGCCGGCTCGAGGCGATCGGGCAGCGGTCGATCTCGGCGCTCGTCGACATCAGCAATTATGTGATGTTCGACCTCGGCCGCCCGAGCCATATCTATGATCGCGCCAAGCTGACCGGCGCGCTCGTCGCGCGCCGCGCGACGGACGGCGAAACCGTCACCGCGTTGAACGGCAAGGATTATACGCTCACCGACACGATGACGGTGATCGCCGACGACAGCGGCGTCCACGATATCGCGGGCATCATGGGCGGTGAGCATAGCGGGTGCAGCGAGACGACGACCGATGTGCTCGTCGAAATCGCCTATTTCACCCCCGAACGCATCGCGCTCACGGGCCAGGCGCTGGCGCTGACCAGCGACGCGCGCAGCCGCTTCGAGCGCGGGGTCGACCCCGCATTCCTCGACGATGCGACCGCGATCGTAACGCAGTTGATCCTCGACATCTGCGGCGGCACCCCGTCGGCGATGACGCGTGCGGGCGAACCGCCGCTCGCGACCAAGACGGTCGAATATGACCCGGCGCTGTCGGCGACACTGGGCGGGATCGCGATCGAACCCGCGACGCAGCGCGCGATCCTCGAATCGCTGGGCTTCGGCGTCACCGAAGCCAGCCCCTGGCAGATCGCGGTGCCGAGCTGGCGCCGCGACGTCGACGCCGCGCCCGACATCGTCGAGGAAGTCACGCGCATCACCGGGTTCGACGCGATCGAATCGGTCGCGCTGCCGCGCGCCGACGGGGTCGCCAAGCCGACCGCGACACCCGAACAATCGCTCGAACGGCGGCTGCGCCGCGCCGCGGCGGCGGCGGGCTATCATGAAGCGGTGACGTGGAGCTTCGTGTCCGACCGCGAGGCCGCGCCCTTCGGCGGCGGCGCATGGAGCCTCGCCAATCCGATCAGCGAGGATCTGAAGGTCATGCGCCCGTCGCTGCTGCCCGGGCTGCTCGCGGCGGCGCAGCGCAACCAGAATCGCGGTGCCGACAGCATCCGCCTGTTCGAGATCGGGCGCCGCTATCTGAGCGATGCCGAGCATCCGACCCTGTGCATCATCATGGCGGGCAGCAAGAGCGAGCGCGGCTGGCAGGCGGGCAAGGCGCAGCCCTTCACCGCCTATGACGCCAAAGCCGCCGCGCTCGCGCTGCTCGACGCCGCAGGCGCGCCGACCGAGCGGTTGCAGGTGATGGAGCCGGTCGCCGACGCCGGCATATGGCACCCCGGACAGGCCGCGACCTTGCGGCTCGGTCCCAAGGCGGTGCTTGCCGAATTCGGCGCGCTGCATCCGTCGCTCGCGCGTCATTATGACGTCGACGGCGCGGTGATGGCGGTCCAGATCTTCCTCGATGCGATCCCCGCCAAGCGCGCGAGCGGCCCGGCGCGCAGCGCCTTCACCCCGCCTGCGCTGCAGGCGGTGCGCCGCGACTTCGCCTTCCTCGCGCCCGAAGCCCTTGCGGCGGGCGACCTCGTCCGCGCGGTCAAGGGCGCCGATAAGGCGGTCATTACCGACGCGCGCCTGTTCGACCGCTTCGCGGGCCAGGGCGTGCCCGAGGGTCAGGTGAGCCTGGCGGTCGAAGTCGTTCTGCAACCCGCAGAGAAGAGTTTTGCCGAGGCCGAGCTGAAGGCGATCGCCGACAAGGTGGTCGCGGCGGCAGCGAAGGTCGGCGCGGTCCTGCGGGGGTGAGTCCCGGTCCGGCCCGGAGCGGATGCATGATCCGCGCCCTGCAGCGGTCGCGGTCGATGCCCGCGCCGCCGGCAGGAACCGGGCCATGAAGGTGGCGGCGAAATGGCCGCCGGACAATCGCCTGCTCGCGATCGGCGTGGGCGCGGCGGCGTGGGCCGCCGCAACGCTGGTCAGCGCCGTTCAGGGCCAACTCTTCGCCGCCTATCACGGCCGTGCGCAGGACTGGTGGGCGACGCTCGGTTACACCGCCGCCGTTTTTTCGGTCTGGGCGTTGCTGTCGCCCGCCGTGCTGAGGGCCGCGACCGCCGTCCATGCAGCGCGGTTGCCGCGTCCGGGCGCAGCGGCGCTGTGGGTTCTGGGATATCCGCTTTTCACCGCGCTCCATGTGGCGATCTTCGTCATCCTGTTCTGGCCGGTCTATGGCGCACAGGCCGCAACGCCGCTCGCCATGGCGCGGCCCGTATTGCTGGCGAACCTCGACAAGGCGGCCTTTGCCTATGCGGCGCTGGTGGCCGTTGCCCATCTGCGCCGCCATTTCCGCGTGCGCGCCGAAATCCGCGAGCCGGCCGACGCGCGCCCTGCCGAAGAAGAGGGGCTGTGGATCCGCGTGTCGGGCGGCTCGCACTTCGTTCGCTTCGACGAGATCGACTGGATCGCGGCGGCAGGCGACTATGCCGAGGTCCATGCCGGCGCGCGGCGCCTGTTGACCGACCGGTCGCTGACCACATTGGAGGCGCAGCTTCCAGAAACCACCTTCGCCCGCATCCATCGCGGCGCGATCGTCAGGCTCGACCGCGTCCGCGAGGTCCGGCGCCTGGGTCGCGGCGATGCCAGCCTGGTGCTCGGCACCGGCGAAACCCTGCGCCTCAGCCGGCGCTATCGCGACAAGGTCGCGGCCCGCCTCGCGCTCTGACCCGCTGGGCGACGGGGCGGTCCCGTTCGCCGATCCATCCTCGCCTGTGCCGCGCGCTTCGCCGAAACGTGGCGGCAACGACGACCGTGACGAGGATCTCCGCCCATGCGCATCGCACCCTTTCTGACGCTGCTCGCTGCCTTCGCGAGCGCACAGCCCCTTGCGGCGCGCGCCGCGGCGCCCGGCGACGGCATCCTCGTCATCGGCGCACTCCATGATCTTCATGATCGCGAGCCGAGCTTCGGCTATGAGCATTTGCGCGCCGCGATTACCGCCTTCGCGCCCGACATTCTGGTGCTGGAAGTCCGGCCCGACGAACTGGCCGAACGAAAGCCGACCCCCGGCCGCCCCGAATATCCCGCGATCGTCTGGCCGCTGCTGGCGCAGATGAAGGTCGAGGCGATCGCGATGGAGCCGGGCGGCGCGATGTTCGAGGCCATCGCGGGCGAGGCCAGCGCCGCCTTTGCCGCGTTGAAGAAACGCGACCCCGAGGGCGCGGCGGCGCTGTCGCGGCTGGATACGGAGATCGAGGCGATATTGCTCCGCTATTGGCAGGACGCCGGACAGGTGCAGGACGCAACGACGGACGCGGTGGCGGGCAGCGTGCACGCGGCGCAGTTCGCGCTGGCGGGCCCCGCCTTCGCCTCCGCCCAGTCGCGCTGGGACGGGCATATGGCCGACATGGTGCGGCAGGCGGTGCGCGCGCATCCCGGCAAACGGGTGCTGGTCATCGGAAGTTACCGGAACCGGGCGATGCTCGAGGCGGCCGCGCGCGACACCGCACCCCGGCGCGTCCTCGACGCATCGGACTGGATCGAACGGCTGAACCCGGCAAAAACGGGCGGCGACGAAAAGCCGGAATAACCACCCCCCCGACAGGCAGGAGCAAAAGCATGAAGCGTTGGTATCAGGGAAGCTGCCATTGCGGCGCGGTGACGTTCAAGGTGCATATGGACGTCGCCGCCGGCACCGGCAAATGCAACTGCAGCTTTTGCTGGAAACAGCGGAACTGGAATGTCGGCGGGCTCAAGCCCGCAGATTTCGAACTGCTCACCGGCGAAGAGACGTTGACCAGCTATGGCCGCGAAAGCGAGGCCTTTTCGATCGCGCACAAATTCTGTTCGCGCTGCGGCACGCAAACGCATGGCGGCGGCCATCTGGAGGAACTGGGCGGCGACTTCGTCTCGGTGCGCGTCGCGGCGATCAACGACCTCGCGATCGAGGAACTGGTGACCGCGCCGGTGACCTATAGCGACGGCCTGCACGACAATTGGTGGAATGCGCCCGACGAGATCCGCCACCTTTGACGCGCCGACCGCACCGAGCCCCTCATCCCGACGAGAAAGACGATGCGTTTCCTGTTCCTCTTGCTGTTGCTGGCACTCGGTCCGGCCGGTTTCGCCCATGCCGGAGACACGCCGCCCGTCCGCCAGACCGAGGTGGTCATTCTGGGCGTCGACCACAGCGCGCAGCTGATCAACCGGCGCCAGCAACCCGGTGCGATCCGGGCTTTCGTCGATGCGATCGACCCGGCCGCGATCTGTATCGAACGCGCGCCCGACCGCTTCGCGCGCAACGATCATTATGAATTCACCTATGAAATTCAGGACCTGCTCGTTCCGCTGGCGCGCGAAAAGGGCCTGCCGCTCTGTCCCTTCGACTGGCTGCCGAGTGCCGAGGACAGCGCGCTCGCTTTGGGTATCGCCGACCTTGAAAGCCCCCCGCCGCTGCGGCGCGACGCCGGTTTCCAGGGCTTCCTGACCTTCCCCGACCCCCGCACGCGCACGCTCGGCCTGTTTTTCGCCGACGCGCCCGAGGAGGGCGCGCGCCACCGCGCCTTTTATGCGCCCTATCCCGAGACGGCGGGGCGCGATTTTCCCCGCCGCCTGTTCCTGTACCGCACCTTCATGCAGGCGCGGCGGATCGCTGCGGCGGCGCGTGAACATCCCGGCCGGCGGATGCTGGTCGTGGTGGGCGTGATGCACAAGGGCGACATCGAACAGATATTGGCGGACGATCGCGCGATCCGCATCGTGCAGCCGTCGTCGATCGCCGCCGAACCCGACGCGGCCGCGGTGGCTCGCTTCACCCGCACCGGCGATCTGGCGGCGATCGCGACCTTCAACCTGCTCGGCACCCGATGGCACGACCCCGATCTCGACCGGGCGTGGATGGCCGAGGTCGTCGGCGCGCTCGAACGGCAAAGCCCGGGCGCCGAAACCGCCTTGCTCGCGGCGAGGCTGGCCGAGCGCGAAGGCGCGCCCGCGCGGGAGATGCTCGCGCGCTACCTGGCGATCGCCGGGCGTGCCGACGCCGGCGCCTTCACCTGGACGGGCGTGAAGGACCCGTCGCGGATCGATTCCTTTTTCGACCCCTTCGGAAACCTGCCGGTCGCAGACCGCGCGCGGCTCGAAGCGGCGCGGATCCATATCGGGCTTGGCGAACGGTCGAAGGCGATGGCGATCCGCAGCCGGCTCGCCGCGTCGCTTGGAAGCGATTTCAAGCGGCTCCAGTTCGATGGCTATTGGGCGCGATACATCGATCGCGCTTCGGTCGCGGGCTAGACCGGTTTCAGCTCGCTCGGCCGCAGGTCGATCGCGATCGAGGCGCGAGTGCCCGGGCGCGCCGACGCGGCGTCGGCGGGGGCGTATGTGATCTCCGCCTTGTGCGTGCGCGCCAGCGCTTCGATCAGGCGGGTGCCGAGGCCGGTACCGCGCACAATGCCGTCGGCGGGCATGCCGACGCCGTCATCCGCGACCGCCAGTTCGATCGACGAGGGCCCGGTCTGAGAGAGCGAGACGCGGATGTCGCCGCTGTCGCCGGCGGCATAGGCATATTTGCACGCGTTGCTGACCCATTCGTTCGCGATCATGCCGAGCGCGACCGCCTTGTCGGTGGCGATGCGCAAGGGGTCGACCGCGGTGGTCACGCGGCGGGTGCCGGTGCCGTTCGACCAGGTTTCGGACAGGTCGTGCGCGAGCCCCGCGAGATAATCGTCCATCGCGACAAATTCGACATCGTCGGTCGTGTAGAGGCGGCGGTTGACCTGCGCGACGGTGGCGATGCGTTGCTGCGTCTTTTGCAGCGCCTCGCGCGCGCCGGGGTCGGACAGCGTCTTCGACTGGAGCGCAACGAACGACATGATCATCTGGAGATTGTTCGCGACTCGGTGGTTCACTTCCTTGAGCAGCGCCTCGAGCCGTGCGTTGCTCGCGCGCAGTTCGGCCTCGGCGGCTTCGCGCGCGCGGCGGAGCTGGGCGCGGTCGAGCACCTGGTCGAAGCTGGAGGCGAGCAGGTCGAAGAAATCCTCGCCGACCGATTTCACGACATAATCGTCGGCGCCCGATTGCAGCGCGGCGACCGCGATGCGGCTTTCCTCCGACCCCGTGACATAGACGATCGGCGGGCAATCGCGCAGCGCGCGCAGCGCTTCGAGCGTCGCGAGCCCGTCCTGACCCGGCATATAATGGTCGACCGCGATCAGGTCGAAGGCGGTGACCTTCGCCATGTCGACCCCCTCGGCGCCGCTCGCCGCGAGGCTGACCTCATAACCCTTGCGCGCGAGCCAGCGCTCGGCAAGCCGGCGCATGCCATCGTCGTCGTCGATGTAGAGGATGTGGGTCAGATGGTGTCTCAGGCCGGATCGGGATCGGGGACCTGGATCACCGACAGGAAGAGGCCGAGC